>WNFR01001938.1_pt1 | contig 22216 bp, 16 predicted proteins | sample 5400221 | NCBI WGS metagenome assembly WNFR01 (sample SAMN13153357, study PRJNA577476) | soil metagenome | isolation source: 40 cm soil under Madrone tree | place: USA:California | collected 2016-06-14 | reverse complement strand
TGACGCTGCGGGGGGCTCCGCCCATGACCATGCGGATGACTCGGGATTTCAGCAAGCCGTGATCGCGATTCTGCACGAGGAAGCTGCACAGGGCGAAGGGCAGGCGCCACAGCCCAAGCAGGCGCCTCGGATGCCGGCGTAGGAAGCTCATCAGGAATGGGAGGAGCGTATCGCGCCAGGTCAACGTGCCATCCAGGTCGAATACGGCGACCCAGCGCGGCGGGGCGGCAGACTCTGAAGATGTCATGAATGCGACCAAGCGATCATGGGTGAAATATATATTAATTAATACAATTAGTTAAGACAATTATCTAGAAAGATTATCACAGCAGGCCTTACCCATACTTTGTTGTTCGACGCACTCGCGATATTCTTCTTGCCGGCCCTCATCATGATAGGCACCCGAAAACTCGATTGGTATCGGATTGCCGAATCTCAGAGGCAGAAGGCTTGAGTCCATCGGCCGCCATCGTGGGGGCGGGCGCCATCGGCGCCTGGATCGGCGACGCTCTCGATCGCGCGGGATGGGCGGTATCGATGCTGGCGCGAGGGCCGACCCTGGCCGCGCTTCGTTCAGACGGCCTGATCGTCGAGCGGGGAGGTGAGACGCGGCACAGCAGGCCGCACGCCGGATCGCCGCCCGAGCTCGGCATTCATGACTATGTATTCCTCACCGTAAAGGCGCAGATCTTGCCAGATCTCGCGCCTTCCTTGAGTCCTCTCATCGGTCCCGCGACCGTGGTCATCAGCGGCACCAACGGCATCCCCTGGTGGTTCTTCCATGATTTCGGGGGCGCACTGATGAATCAGCCGCTTCGATCCGTCGACCCGAATCAATCGCAGGAGCGGACGTTTCCGCGGAAACGCATACTGGGCTCCGTCGTGCATGCATCGGCGCGGGTCCTTGCGCCCGGGCATGTCCAGGTGGTGGCCGCTGACCGCCTGCTTCTGGGTGAACCCAACGGTGAGGTCACGGACCGGGTTCAGGCCGTGGTGAGCGGATTGCGCGGCGGCGGCGTCAACGCAGAAATATCGCAGCGCATTCGCCATGACGTGTGGGCCAAACTTTGGGGCAACATGAACATGAATCCGTTGAGCGCCCTGACACGTTGCGGAACATCCAGGATGCTTGCCGATCCGGACGTCCGTGAGCTCTGCATACGGATGATGGAAGAGATGCAATCGTGCGCGCAGCGCTTGGGTCTGGAGATGAACATCGCGCCGGCCGAGCGAATCGCGGTGACACAGCGTCTCGGCGATTTCAGGACATCGATGCTCGCCGACGTTGAAGCCGGGCGACCGCTGGAACTCGCCCCGCAGCTCGGCGCAGTCGCCGAGATTGCGCAGCGCCTCGACGTTCCGGCACCGTTCGTGCGCTCGATCCTCGGGCTCACCCGGCTGCTCGGCGCGTAGGATGCAGCCTACAGTTCGTGACGGGGGCCGCCGATGGGGCGCTCTTACGCGCGTGGCAGACTGACCTGTTTTGAAACCTGGGCGATACACAATGCTGATACGGCTTGGCTATGAATTGACCTACGAGTTTCCTCAAGCCACGCCGATGATCTTGAATCTGAACGTGCACTACAGCCGTGCGTCCGATTGGGTCCGCGCCGACAACATTCTGACTGAGCCGGCCGTTCCCCTGGCCACCTATCGCGACGGCTTCGGCAACTGGTGCACTCGCGCGACCGCGCCGGCAGGACAGTTTCGCGTCACCAGCGACGCGCTGATCAAGGACTCAGGTATCGCCGATCCCAGCTTTCCTCATGCATTCGAGCACACGGTGGATTCGTTGCCGGATGACACGTTGGTGTTCTTGCTTCCCAGCCGTTATTGCGAGACCGAATTGCTGTCGCCCACGGCCTGGAGCCTATTCGGCGGCATGATGCCCGGCTGGAGCCGGGTGCAGGCGATATGCGATTTCGTGCATCAGCATGTCGCGTTTGACTATCAACGTGCCCGTCCCACCAAGACCGCGTGGGAAACATACAATGAACGGCGGGGAGTGTGCCGCGATTTCGCGCATCTCGCGCTCACTCTGTGCCGGTGCTTGAACATCCCTGCTCGGTACTGCACCGGCTATCTGGGCGACATCGGAGTGCCGGCCATGGACGCACCCATGGACTTTGCCGGTTGGTTCGAAGCATACCTCGGAGGCGGATGGCGCGTCTTCGATCCGCGCAACAATCAACGGCGCATGGGTCGGGTGCTGATAGCCCGCGGGCGTGATGCCGCGGATGTCGCCATGTGCATGACCTTTGGCCCCAACGTCCTACGGCGCTTCCGGGTGTGGGCCGATGAAGTGCAGCCGGTCGCCCAGGACCCTGTCTGAGTAATGATGCGCTTCCTAGCATCCTAAGCGTTCTCATGATTGTGAACCGCCCCTCCGCGTAAGCATTTACAATGGAAGATCGCGGCCGACCGACGGTCGCTCATGATGAGGAATCGTATGGTTGAGAAATTCAAAACCCCGGTGTCGAGGATGATCCTGGCTGCCCGGGTCGGCTGCGCAAGCGTAGCGGCGCTGGGCGCCTCGTATCCAGCTGCGGCATCGGCCACCGCGGCTCCAGCCGCTGTGCAACCTGTCAAGGCCGCATCCGTTGCGCAACCCGCCAAGGCCGCAGCCGGGGCGCAACCTCCCGCAGCGCCGACTCCGGCTGCGTCTTCGACCATGGCGGCGGGATTCAGCTTCGTCAAGTCGCTGGGCGGAATCGACGAGTATCGGCTCGACAGCAATGGGCTCACCGTCTTGCTGGTGCCGGATCATTCGGCGCCGGTGGTGACTTTTCAGGTGACTTATCAAGTCGGCTCGCGCAACGAGGTAACGGGCACCACCGGAGCGACGCACATCCTGGAGCACATGATGTTCAAGGGGAGCGAGGGCTTCAACGACCCGAAGGGCAACAGCATCAAGCAATTCCTGGAGCGCGTCGGCGGCCAGTTCAACGCCACCACGTCGTTCGACCGCACCAATTACTTCGCGACCATCGGCCGCGAGAACCTGGAGGGGTACATCGCCGTCGAAGCCGACCGCATGCGCCATCTGTGGCTGCACGAGGGCGATCGACAGTCGGAAATGACGGTGGTGCGCAACGAGTACGAGCGCGGCAAGAACGACCCGGACAATGTGCTCATGGAAGAGGTGACGGCGGCGGCCTACGAGGCACTGCCGTACCATCATCCGACGATCGGCTGGAAGAGCGACATCGAACACGTTCCCATCACCCGATTGCGCGAGTTCTACGACACCTTCTATTGGCCCAACAACGCGACGGTGACGGTCATCGGCGACCTCGATACCGCCGCCACCTTGAATCTGATCAAGAAATACTATGGCGTGTATGCGCATTCTCCGGCGCCCATTCCCACGGTGTACACGGAGGAGCCGGAGCAAAGCGGGGAACGCCGCGTCACCGTCAAACGCCCCGGGGAGCTCGGAACCGTGATCGTCGCGCACAAGGTTCCGAACGGCCGGGATGCCGATCAGCCGGCGCTCGACTTGCTCGATGCCATCTTGAGCTCGGGCAAGAACGCGCGCCTGTATCGGGCGCTCGTCGACCAGGGCCTGGCATTGAACGCAGGCGCCGGCACCGATCTGCATCACGACCTGTCGCTGCACACGATGTACGCGGTTCTCGCGCCGGGCGCCGAACATGAGCAGGTCGAGAGAGTCCTGCTGGGGGAAATCGCCAAGATCAAATCCGATGGGGTGACGGCGGCCGAAGTGGCACGCGTGAAGCAGCAATTCATCGCGGCAGAGGCCTACAAGCGGGACGGAACTGCGGCGATCGCCGCGGAGCTCAACGAGTGGATCGCGGTGGGCGATTGGGCTCTATACGTGACCTTTCCGCAGAAGGTGCAGCAGGTGACTCCCGCGGACGTACAACGCGTCGCCAAGGAGTATCTCAAGGACGATCAGAGTACGGCGGGCTGGTTCATACCGGTACCGCCGAAGGTGGAGAAGGGCTCGTGATGCGACACCATGTATTGCCCGCGCTGTTCCTGGTGAGCGGCACCCTGGTGGGCGCCGCCGCCGCGGCGAGCGTGGCCGATCAGAGCCACCGCTCGCAGGTTGCGGGTGTCGATCTCATCACCTATCACACCGACGTGAAGGACGTGGTCGTGATTCTAGGATCGTTGCCGGCGGGCGATGCGATGGCCGAGCCCGGCAATATCGCGATCCCCACGCTCGCGGGCATGATGCTCGACCGCGGCACGAAGAAGCTCGACAAGTATGCGATTGCCGAACAGCTGGACAATGTCGGCGCCGAGATCGCCTTCAGTGTCGGCACGCAGTCACTCGAGATTCGCGCCAAGTGCCTCAAGAAGGACCTGCCCTTGGTGATCGGGCTGATTGCCGCGGAGCTGCGCACGCCCGCCTTGCAGGCGCAGGAGTTCAACAAGGCGAAGCAGCAATTCATCGGCTCATTGGAGGCCTCGGCGCAGAATGCCGAAGCGCGTGCGCAGGAGACCTTCGGCCGCGCGCTGTTCCCCCAGGGCCACCCGAACCGACCCCACACGGTCGGCGAGTACGAGGCCGCGGCGAAGGCCGCAACCCTCGATGATCTCAAGGCCTTTCACGCCAAGTATTATGGCCCCGCTCACATGACCCTGGTCGTGGTCGGCGACGTGGCCGCACCCGAAGCTCAAACCGAGATCGACAAGGCGTTTTCCGGCTGGACCGGCGGCCAGGACTATGTGCGGCCCGCGACGCCTGCGGTCTTGAAGGCCCCGAGCGAAGCATCGGTTACGCTCGCCGACAAGCCGAGCGTGTCGGTACTCATGGGGCAACCGACGGGTCTGCGCTACAAGGACCCCGACGCATTGGCTCTGCGAGTGGGCACGGCGATTCTCGGCAGCGGCTTCACCGGACGGTTGATGGGTACCGTGCGCGACAAGGAAGGGCTGACTTATCACATTGGGGCCGCCATGGCCGACGACAGCATCGCCGACGGCCGCTGGGACATCTCGGCCAGCTTCGCGCCGGCTCTCTTGAGCCAGGGGATCGCATCGACGCGGCGCGAGCTCGACCGGTGGTGGAAGGACGGTATCACCGATCAGGAACTGGCGGCCCGCAAGCAAGGCCTGGTCGGCAGTTACCTCGTCGGCCTGTCGACCACCACCGGCCTGGCAAATGCGATCTTGACCGACGTGCAGCGCGGCTATGATGTGAGCCGGCTGGAGACCTATCCGGGGGCGGTCAAGGCGCTGACGCGGGACGAGGTCAATTCAGCGATCAAGAAGCATGTCAATCCGAGCGTGATGGTATTGGTCGAGGCGGGGAGCGTCGCGCCGGCCGCGCACTGAGGGATTGCCGTGAGCTAGTCCGCAACCGCACCAAGCGGCGGAGGGGGGATCATGAACCAGCTGCATGAGGTTCACGTGGGCCGCCGATTCGACCCGGCGGAAATCGGCGCGCTCGCCCACCTTTGGCGCGGCGAGGTGTACCGCAGCACCGTGTGGCGGGTGCGCTTCGACACCACGACCAACTGGGCCGTCGTCACGACGGGCATCGCGTTCTCGGCCAGCTTCAGCGCGGCGAATGCCTCGCCCCTGCCGTTGGCGCTGGTCGGACTGTTGGTGGTCTTTTTCCTGCTGATCGAGGCGCGCCGCTACCGGTATTTCAATATTTGGAGGCTGCGGGCGCGCCTCCTGGAAAAGAACTTCTATGCGCCGATGCTGCGCGGCGATGCCGCACACACCGATGGAGCCTGGATGCGGCGCATCGCGCAGGACTATCGCCATCCACAGCACCGTATCAGCTACATCAGTGCCGTAGGCCGCCGGGTGCGCCGCAACTATGGTTGGATCTTTGCGATCCAGGCACTGGCGTATTACGGCAAGCTGGCGATCCACCCGACTGCAATGACGAGCATGGCGGATCTTTGGGAGCGCGCCGCGATCGGACCCATTCCCGGCCAGCTGGTGGTGGTGGCCGGGGTGCTGTTTCACGGCAGCTGGATGGTGATCGGCGCGGTGACGCTGCACCAGGAACGACACCGCTCGGCGGGCGGGCCCAAGCAGCTCGACGGTGAATGAGCGACATCCGCACTCGAATGCGCTCGCGCGCGCGTCGATTGTGCGACGCAGCAGGGCACCAGATCCCGCAGTAAACACGAAATTTCAACCGCGGTCATCCTTTGCCCCGCATGCGCGTTTCTGGACGAAACGTAGTGTTCAAAACGTAGTAGTCATTTGTGTCACGCAATAACAACGGGAGTTGACGCGAATGAATGAACCAGAAATCCGCTTCCCGGTGAGTTGTCCCCTGTGCACCCGGGAGTTGCTGACCCGAATGCCTGTGGCTGTCATTGCGCGAGCTCTGAGCATCGGGGCAACCATTCGCCTGCGCGCCACTTGCCATGACATCGACTGGGAGGCTTCCGCATCGGAAGTCGAGCAGATACGGCAGTATTTCGATGCTGCCCGAGTGGCTGAGCACACGCATTCCTCATCACGGTCTTGAAGCGCACCGGCGCAAAAGCCGATGCGTCCGCCGCCGTGTCTGCGGAGCGGGATGCTCAGGCTGAGCGCGGATCGCCCGCGCCGGTGACCTTCTAAGGAGCCGCCGCCGAGTTACGCTGGGCCTCTCCCCAGATAATCCATCTTGCCGATCTCGAGACCCGCCTGCCTGAGGATGTCATACGCGGTGGTGACGTGGAAAAACACGTTCGGCAGCACGTGATGGAACAAGTAGGGCGTGCCCTGCATGTTCCTGGTGATGGCGGTACGAGTCTGCCACGTGATGCTCCTCTCCTCGGACCCTTCGAACTGCGCCGGCTTCAGCGACTCGAGGTAGGCGACGGTGCCGCGAGTGGTGGCGATCCATTCGGCCAAGGTACGCTCCTTGGCTTCGAAGACCGGGACTTCGGCGCCGGCCAGCCGCGCGGCGCCGCCTTGGGCGATATCATTGGCGATCTGGATTTGCGTCGCGAGCGGCAGCATGTCCGGAAACAGTCGCGTGCCGAGCAATGTCGCGGGATGGATCTTGCGGGTCTCCGCGTGCGCGACGGCCTTCTCGAGAATCGCCGCGAGACTGTTCAGCGCGCGAGTGCAGGTCGGCACGGTGGCCGTATACATGGTGAGGGACATGAGTCAGGCCGCCTTGCTTGCCGCGGCGAGTTGCCGCAATACGTATTGCAGAATCCCGCCATGTTGGTAGTAGTCGAGTTCCTTCGGGGTATCGATGCGCAGGCGTGCGTCGAACTCCGTGGTGTTGCCGTCGTCGGCCTTGGCAATGACTTTCACGGACTTCGCCGCCCCGCGGTTGAGTCCGGCGATTTCAAAGCTTTCCTTGCCCGTGAGCCCGAGGCTGTGAGCGTTCTGGCCTTCCTTGAATTGCAGCGGCAGCACGCCCATGCCGATCAGGTTGGAGCGGTGAATGCGCTCGAAGCTCTCGGCGATCACCGCCTTGACTCCGAGCAGCATCGTGCCCTTGGCCGCCCAGTCGCGGGAGCTGCCGGTGCCGTACTCCTTCCCGGCGAGGATCACCAGCGGCGTGCCCACCCCCTTGTACTTGACCGAAGCGTCGAAGATGGACATCTGTTCGCCGCTGGGGATGTGCAGGGTCACTCCGCCTTCCGTGCCCGGCAGCAAGAGGTTGCGCAGCCGGATGTTGGCAAAGGTGCCGCGCATCATCACTTCATGGTTGCCGCGGCGCGCGCCGTAGGAATTGAAATCCGCCGCCTGCACGCCTTGCCCCACCAGGTATTTGGCGGCCGGACTGGATTTCGCAATATTGCCGGCGGGGGAGATGTGATCGGTGGTCACCGAATCGCCGAGCACCGCCAGCGCCCGTGCGCCCTTGATGTCGGCCAGCGCCGCCGGCGTCATGGTGATACCGTCGAAGTAGGGTGGGTTCTTGACGTAGGTGGATTTGCCGTCCCAGGAATATATCTTGCCCGCCGGTGTCTTGATGGCGTTCCAGTTCGCATCGCCGGCGAATACGCTGGCGTAACCCCTCTTGAACATTCCCGAATCCACCGACGCCGCGACGGCGGCGGCCACATCTTTGGCGCTCGGCCAGATGTCCTTGAGGTACACCGGCTTCCCGTCCTTGCCCTGTCCCAGCGGCTCGGTGGTGATGTCGATGTCCAGACTTCCCGCCAGCGCGTAGGCGACGACCAGGGGCGGCGAGGCGAGGAAGTTCATCTTGATTTCCGGGTGCACCCGGCCCTCGAAATTGCGATTGCCCGACAGCACGGAGCAGGCGACGACGTCGGCGCTCTTGACGGCCTCGGAGATTTCCGGCTTCAAGGGCCCCGAATTGCCGATGCACGTGGTGCAGCCATAGCCCACGGTATAAAACCCAAGGGCTTCCAAGTCCTTGAGCAGCCCGGCCTTCTGCAAGTAGTCGGTGACGACGCGCGAGCCCGGCGCGAGCGAGGTCTTCACCCAGGGCTTGGAGCTAAGGCCGCGCGCGCCCGCATTGCGGGCGAGCAGTCCCGCGGCCACCAGCACGGCCGGATTCGAGGTATTCGTGCAGCTGGTGATGGCGGCGATCAACACCGCGCCGTCGCGCACCTCGAAGGTCTTGCCGCCCACGCCGGCCTTGGCGACTCCGGTGGCCTGCGGGTTCTTCTGCGTCCGCTCCTCGGCCATTTTCTTCACGCTGTTCTGGTAGACGCTCTTGGCCTTGTGCAGAGGCACGCGGTCTTGGGGGCGCTTCGGCCCGGCGAGAGAGGGTTCGACGGTCGACAGGTCGAGTTCGACGACATCGGTGTAATCGGCCGCCGGGGCGCCGTTGACGCGCCACAGTCCCTGCGCCTTGGCGTAGGCCTCGACCAGCGCGATCTGATCCGGCGATCGGCCGGTGAGCTCCAGGTAGCGGATGGTTTCCTCGTCGATGGGGAAGATCGCGCATGTCGAGCCGAACTCGGGCGACATGTTGGCGATGGTGGCCCGGTCGGCGAGCGGCAGTCCCTTGAGCCCATCGCCGAAGAATTCCACGAATTTGTCCACCACGCCTTTCTTGCGCAGCATCTCGGTGACGGTGAGCACGAGATCGGTGGCCGTCGTGCCCGCGGGCAGGCTGCCCGTGAGCTTGAAGCCGATCACCTGCGGGATCAGCATCGTTACCGGCTGGCCCAGCATGGCCGCTTCGGCCTCGATCCCACCCACGCCCCAACCGAGGACCCCCAGACCGTTGACCATGGTCGTGTGTGAATCGGTCCCGACCAGCGTGTCGGGATAGGCAGTCTTCCTGCCCGATGCATCGTCGGCGAAAATCACCCGCGCCAGACGTTCGATGTTGACCTGGTGGACGATGCCGGTGTTGGGGGGCACCACCTTGAAGTTGCTGAATGCCGTTTGTCCCCAACGCAGGAACATGTAGCGCTCGCCGTTGCGGTCGAACTCGATCTCATTGTTGCGCTGCAGCGAGTCGGCCGAGCCGTATTCGTCGACCTGCACCGAGTGGTCGATGACCAATTCGGCGGGGGCCAACGGATTGACTCGTTGCGGATCTCCGCCGAGCCGGACGATGGCCTCGCGCATGGCCGCGAGATCGACGATGCACGGAACGCCCGTGAAGTCCTGCATGATGACCCGCGCCGGCGTAAAGGCGATTTCATGATTGGGTGCCGCCTTCGGGTCCCACTTCAGCAGGGCATCGATGTCGCTCTTGGTGACATTGACGCCGTCTTCGAAGCGCAGGAGGTTTTCCAGCAGGATTTTCAAGGAAAAGGGTAGACGGTCGACATTCAGCGCCTTGAGCGCGCTGAGACTCAATATCTCGTATTGCTCGGTCCCCACCTTGAGCGTCGTTCTTGCTTTGAAGCTGTCCGTCATGACTCCCCCTCCACGGTAAAAAGAGAATTATAGGTGATTCCGCCGTCGCGACGGCGATCATTAGCCAGCCAGGCACCCAACCGGGAATTGAATCGCTGCGCGATGACGCCGCCGCCGAGACAACGCTCGCCGCTGTAGAACACGGCGTATTGCCCCGGAGTCACCGCGCGCGCGGGTTCGCTCAAGGTCACGCGCCAGATCGGATCCGCGGTGAGATCCTGCGCCGTAACCGTGCAGCGGAGATCGCTCTGCCGATAGCGCGTCTTCACCATGCATTCGATCGGATGGCCGGCGACCTCGCCGGAATTCAACCAGTGCATCCGTTCCACATCGAAGACATCCGACAACAGCAGCGGATGGTCTTGATCCTGGACCACGATGAGCGCGTTTCGCTCCGTGTCCTTGCCGGCCACGTACCAGGGCGCCGCGGCCGTTCCGGCGCGTCCGCCCAACCCCAGACCGGATCGTTGACCCAAGGTATAGAGCGCGAGACCGCGATGCTCGCCCAGAACCACGCCCCGGTCGTTCTCGATCGGTCCCGGTTCCGTGCGTAGATAACGGCTCAGGAACTCCTGGAACGGCCGCTCGCCGATGAAGCAGATGCCGGTGCTGTCCGGCTTGGCGTATACCGGCAACCCGGCCGCGTGCGCCAGCTTTCGCACCTCCGCCTTGCGCAACTCTCCGATCGGAAACAGGGTCTTCTCCAGGGCTGCGGCGGAAACCCCGTGAAGAAAGTAACTCTGATCCTTGGAAGTGTCCGCGGCCTTGAGCAGGTGCGTACCGGTTGGCATGCGCCTTAGCCGAGCATAGTGGCCGGTGGCGATCCAGGAAGCGCCCAGGCGGTGCATGTAGTCCAGACAGACGCCGAACTTGATCTCGCGATTGCAGACTACGTCCGGGTTAGGGGTTCGGCCGGCGGCGTATTCGCGCAGGAAAAGCTGAAACACTCGTTCCCGATACTGCGCGGCAAAACTCACCCGATGCAGCGCCATACCCAACGTTTCGCAGACCCGGCGCGCATCCTGAAAATCGTCGGCGGTGGTGCAGTAGGCGTCATCCTCCTCCCAGTTGGACATGAACAACCCCTGCACGGCATAGCCGCCGCGCTGCAACAAGAGTGCAGCGACGGCCGAATCCACGCCGCCCGACATGCCGACGATGACGGTGCCGGCAAGCTTGGGATCGGGGAGGGGCGTCAGGGAATCATGGGGAGGAACCGGCATGCGCCCATTATACCGGTGCGCGGGTCAATGCGGGCGCGAGCGTCGAATACCGGAGCCAAGGGTCAAATGCTGCCGGCGCCTCGCCTCGCGCCAAAGGCTACATCAGCATCTGGCGCATCTGCGATTCCTGCATGCTCGTCTGCCAGACCTCGTCGAAGAAGTTCAAATAGCGGCGCACGACGGCCGGATCGTTCATGTCGGAGATGCCGTCCCACCGGTCCGCCTGTAATCGGTACACCAGTGCTTTGTCGTCCGCGATGATGAATGCGCCGGCGCTCGCCGGATACTCGGGACTCATGGTGCGCAAGTCGATGCAGCTGGTCAGGCGGCGCGCCAATGCGAGAAATCGGTTGTTGTCGACCATGGCCCGCGACGGGTCGGCGAGCAGGACGCGAACTTTGGCGTAGGATCGTGCCAACACCAGCCGCTTGATGGCTTCGAGAAAAGGCTCTTCGCCGTAAATCAGGGGTTCCAGATCTTGGGTGAAGATGGACAGCAGGCGCTGCGCAGATTTGGCCACCTTGAGGCTGGCTTCACGCACCTCGGGCATGGTGGTGAGGATGGTTCGGGTACCCGATCCCGTGGAAAGGTCGGCGCCGGTGGCAGGCCTCCCGTCCACGGCCGGTTTCGTCCGTTCTTCTGTGTTACCCGCCATATCAGATTGCCTCAATGGGAGGTTCATGGGCATTTTGCCCAGCCTCGCGTACGTTGAGGAATGGTACCGGTTGGCATGGACAGGTCCGTGCTAACTGCGTCACGTTTCAGAGGCCCAAATGAGGAACTCCACCACAGCCTATGGGTTGCCCGTGCGCTTCGCAAGCACCGGCGCCAAGCCCACATAGTCCTTGGGTTCCAGACGGAGCAGACGCTCTTTCTCCGCCGGCGGCAGTTCCAACGAGGCGATGAACCGGCGCATCGCGTCCTTGTCGATGGGCCGGCCGCGTGTGAACGATTTCAAACGGTCGTACGCGTCGGGAATTCCGTGGGCGCGCATGACCGTTTGCACGGCCTCGCCCAGTACCTCCCACGCACGGTCCAGATCCTCGGCCACACGCTGCGCGTCAAGTTCGATTTTCCCGAGACCCAGCACGAGCGACCCGTAGCTCAAGACCGAGTGTCCGATCGCCACGCCCAGATTGCGCATCACCGTCGAGTCCGTCAGGTCGCGCTGTAGCCGCGACACGGGCAGCTTGTCCGCGAAATGTCCCAGCAGAGCATTCGCGAGCCCGAGATTGCCCTCGGCATTTTCGAAGTCGATGGGATTGACCTTGTGCGGCATGGTGGACGAGCCGACTTCGCCTGCGACCAGGCGCTGCTTGAAGTAGCCGAGCGAGATGTAGCTCCACATGTCGCGCGCGAGGTCGAGGAGGACGGTGTTGGTCCGCATGAGCGCGTGGCAGTACTCGGCAATCCAATCGTGCGGCTCGATCTGCGTGGTGTAGGCGTTCGATGCAATCCCCAATGATTCGACGAAGTCCCGGCTGAAACCCACCCAATCGATGTGCGGCAGGGCGACGACATGGGCGTTGAAATTGCCGACGGCACCGTTCATCTTGCCCAGGATGCCGACGCGCTCGATGCCGGCGCGCTGGCTCTGAAGCCGCACGGCGATATTCGCGAGTTCCTTGCCGACCGTGGTGGGCGTCGCGGTCTGTCCGTGAGTACGCGCCAACATCGGCGCTGCGGCATGACGGCCGGCCAGGGAGTCGAGCAGGCCGCCGATGGCATCGATCATGGGCAGCAACAGCGTCGAGCGCGCGGTCTTCAGCATGAGGGCGTAGGCGAGATTGTTGATGTCTTCCGACGTGCAGGCGAAATGCAGCCATTCGAGATGGGCGGCGGCGGCGCCGCGTGCCGTGAGTTCGGTGCGCAGCCAAATTTCGACCGCTTTCACATCGTGATTGGTGCGTGCCTCGATTTGCTTGATGGCCGCCACGTCGGCGGCGGCGGGGTCCTTCGACAGCGCGTGCAGGAAATCACGGGCCGCCCGCGGAATGTCGGCCAGTGCAGCGGCCGCAGGACCGGCGGCGAGCGCCAGGCACCAGGCGCATTCCACGCGCACGCGCTCGCGCATCAGGCCGGCTTCGCTGAACAGATGGCGGACACCCGCGAGTTTGCCGGCGTACCGGCCATCGAGGGGTGAAAGCGCGTCAGTGGGTGAAATGGCCATCGATGGATGCGGTCGCTTTGCGTGTAGAATCGAACGATATTACCGTAAACGAACGAACCAGCGTGGATTCACTCCATTCGAAAGCGCACATACGCGAGTCTCTCGACCGGCGGCCGTCCACACCCGAAGACGACATACCATGGTTGGCGGGCGCGACCCCTGAATTGGCGTCGCGCGTGCGTGCCTCGCTTCCTGCACGGCGGGTGCCGGCGGCCGTGCTCGTGCCGCTGGTGGAGCATGCGACCGGAATGACGGTGCTGCTGACGCAGCGCGCCACAACGCTCAAAGACCACGCCGGGCAAATAAGTTTTCCCGGCGGCCGCATCGAGCCCGAAGACAGGGACGCATGGCAAGCGGCGCTGCGCGAGGCGTACGAGGAAATCGGTCTCAAGCCGGAATTCGTGGAATTCGCGGGATACATGCCCGATCACCATGTGATCACGGGTTTCAGGGTGACCCCCGCGGTCGGCTTCGTGAACCCGGATTATCAGTTGCGCATCGCCAAGGCCGAAGTTCACGATGTGTTCGAAGTGCCGCTCGCCTTCATCCTGGACAGCGCCAATCATAAATCCCGGCAGCGCAAGCTGGGCAACCTGACGTACGAGGTGTACGACATTCCCTACGGCAACCGCAATATCTGGGGTGCGACGGCCGGCATGTTGATGACCTTGCGCCGCATGCTGCAGACCCGCGGCGACGAGCCGCGATGACCGGGGATCTCGCGGCCCTAAGCCGGATGCGCGAATTGCTGGCCATCATGGAGCGCCTGCGCGCCGCCGATGGTTGTCCCTGGGACAGGGCGCAGACCTTCGCAAGCATCGCTCCGTACACCATCGAGGAGGCGTACGAAGTCGCGGATGCCGTCGCGCGCGGCGACATGCACCACCTCAGGGATGAATTGGGCGATCTATTGTTTCAAGTCGTGTTTCATGCGCAGCTCGCGAGCGAGGCAAATCAATTCGATTTTGAAGCGGTGGCTGGTGCGATATGCGACAAGCTGCTGCGCCGCCACCCCCATGTGTTCGGGGCCGGTGGCCCGATGACCCAGGCCGAACAAGGCGTCGCTTGGGAAGACATCAAGGCGGCCGAACGCGGCGCAGCCGATACCGGATCCAGCCATTTGGAAGGGGTGCCGCAGGCGCTGCCGGCATTGATGCGGGCCTACAAGCTCAGCAAGCGCGCCGCGCGCGTGGGCTTCGATTTCGAACATGCCGGCCAGACCGCCGACAAGGTTGCCGAAGAGCTCGCGGAAGTGCGCGAGGCGGCCGCGCAGATCACCCCGGGAAACAACGCGCCGGCGCAAACCCCGGGGCGGGCGACGCCTGAAATTTTCGAAGAAATCGGCGATCTACTATTTGCCGCCGCCAATCTGGCGCGCAAGCTCGATGTAGACGCCGAGGCGGCGTTGCGTTCCGCCAATGCCAAGTTCGAGCGGCGATTTCGCGGCATGGAATCGCTGGCGATGCAGCGCGGCGAGATTTTCGCGGACCTGAACCTCGAGAGCCAAGAGAGGCTTTGGCAAGAAGTCAAGCGTGGCGAATGATCGGGCAGGAGCGGCCGCCGCGCGCAGCGCTCTCGAGCTCGTTTTCAAACATGACCCCGGTCTACCGATCTCGGCGAAGCGCGAAGGCATCATGGAGGCGTTGCGCGCGAGCCAGGTACTCATCGTGGCCGGAGATACCGGTTCCGGCAAGAGCACTCAATTGCCGCAGTATTGCCTGGAGCTGGGACGCGGAACGGATGCCTTGATCGCGCACACTCAGCCACGGCGGCTGGCGGCGCGCGCCCTGGCTGCACGCATTGCCGAGGAAGTCGGACAGCCGGTGGGGCGGAGCATCGGCTTTCGCGTGCGATTCGCCGATCAGGTCTCCGATGCCACGCGTCTCACGTTGATGACCGACGGCTTGCTGTTGGCCGAACTCGGCCTCGACCCGCTGCTGCGCCGCTACGACACCATCATCGTCGATGAGGCGCACGAGCGAACGCTGAACGTGGATTTGCTCATGGGCGTCCTGAAGCGGTTGCTGCCGCGCCGCCCGGATCTGAAAGTGATCGTGACCTCGGCGACCCTGGACATCGAACGCATCTCGCAGTTCTTCGATGGAGCGCCAATCATAACGGTGAGCGGCCGCACACACCCCATCGAAGTTCGCTACCGCGAAACGGCGGATGATGCGGACGATCCCGACCTGCCCGCCGCCGTTCTCGAGGCCTATCGGGAAATCGCCGCGGAACCTGGGGCGATAGGCGGCGGCGACATGCTGGTGTTTCTGCCGGGCGAGCGCGAGATCCGCGATGTCGGCGAGCACCTGCTGCGTGAGCTGCGATCCGATGTCGAAGTCCTTGAATTGTACTCGCGCCTGTCCTGGGAGAAGCAGAGCAGGATATTTCAGCGCGGATCGCGGCAACGCATCGTATTGGCAACCAACGTGGCCGAGACATCGATTACGGTGCCGGGCATTCGCGCCGTCATCGATTCGGGTTTGGCGCGCATCAGCCGCTACAGCCCGCGCAACCGCCTGCAGCGATTGCCCATAGAGCCCATCTCGCGCGCCGGCGCCGATCAGCGCAAGGGCCGCTGCGGCCGCCTGGGGTCAGGACTCTGCCTGCGGCTGTACACACAAGCCGATTTCGATGCCCGCGCAGCCTACACCGAACCCGAAATATTGCGCACCAATCTCGCCGCGCTGCTGCTGCGCCTGGCCGCCGACGGCCTGGGCGATGCGGAGAGTTTTCCGTTTGTCGACGCGCCCGATTCACGGGCGCTCGGCGACGGCTATCGGCTGCTGCAGGAACTCCAGGCGCTCGATGCCGACCGACGGATCACGCGGCGCGGCCGCGCCATGGCGCGGCTTCCGCTCGACCCGCGTCTGGCGCGGGCGCTGCTCGAGAGCAAGCGCTTCCGCGCCTCTGCTGAATTGCTGGCCATCGTCGCAGGCCTGAGCGTGCCGGACGTGCGTATTGCCGTTCCGGGCGGTTCGGGGGATGCGGGTCGGAGCGCTGCTTTCGAGGACCCCAAGTCCGAGTTTATGGCGCAGGTTGTGCTGTGGAGGGCGTACCGCAAGGCACGCGAGGGAACGCGGCGCGAACTACGGATCTGGTGCAAGGAGCGTAGCCTCTCGCTGCTGCGGCTGTCCGAGTGGGACGATATCCATGCTCAGCTTGCCGATCGCGCGGCAGACCTAGGGATAGCGGCGCAGCGGCAAGCGGCAAGCTACACGGGCGTTCACCGCGCGCTGCTCGCGGGCTTCTGTACCATGGTGGGTACGCGCGGCGAGGAGGGCGCCTATCTCGGCACTCGCGGCGTGCGTTTCCATATTTTCCCGGGGTCATCGTTGGTGCGGCGCCGGCCGCGCTGGGTCATGGCGGCGAACATCGTCGAGACGTCGCGGGTATTCGCACGGCCCGTGGCGGAGGTCGAACCCCAATGGATCGAGGCCGCGGCCTCGCACCTGCTGAAGCACGAGTACCTCGAACCCGATTGGGATGAGGAGCGCGAGGAAGTGGTGGCGCGCGAGCGCATCAGCTTTCTCGGACTGGTGTTGAGCGCGAACCGCGTGGTGAATTATGGGCCCATTGCGCCGGAAGAATCGCGCCGCATCTTCGCGCGCGAGGCCTTGGTCTACCGGCGGCTGCGCCGCAGGCCCGACTGGCTGCTGGCGAATGACGCCGCCGTGCGCGATGCGCAGCAGATGGAGGAGCGCCTGCGTACGCGCGATCTTCTGCAGAGCGCCGAGGCCTTCGTCGAGTTCTATGACCGCGCCTTGCCGCGCCAGGTGTCGAGCGCCGCAACGCTCGAGTACTTCACCCGGCATCTGTCCGATGCCGAACGGCGTGCTCTGACCCTGGATCCCGAACATATTTTCGCGCGCCTGCCCGAGCCAAAGGCGCTCGCGCAATTTCCCGAGGTCGCCGACGTCGATGCGCTGGCCGTCCCTGTCGAGTACCGCTTCGCGCCCGGTGAATCGCGGGACGGCGCGCTGCTGCGTATCCCGCTGCTTGCGTTGCCCGGACTCACTCGCGCCGGCGTCGATGCGGCAGTCCCGGGATTTGCCGAACCCCGAATCGAGGCGCTGCTGCGATCGCTGCCCAAGGATGCGCGCCGGAATCTGATTCCGATCGGCGAGACGGCGGCCCAATTTATCGCAAGCAGGATGAGCACCGGCGGCGACGAGCCCAGGGGGGCAGGAGCGGCGACCGCAGCGCCTGCGGATCCGCACAGCCTCAGGGTTTGGCTCAAGGAGCAGCGCGGCATTCCCGAGTCCCTGCTTCGCTTCGATCTTGCGGCGGTGCCCGCCCATTTGATGCCGCAGCTTGCCGTGACCGCCGACGGCAGGGAACTGGCGCACGGCAAGACCCTGGCGGAGCTGCGACGCGCGAGCGCCGCCGCGGCGCGCGCTGAACTCGATCGGCGCGCTCGGGCCGCATACGGGATCGCGGGCGCCTGGCGCCGGTTCGAGATCGACGAATTGCCCGAGACCGTGCCGCTGACGCTCGAGCAGGGTACGGTCCCGGTTTATCCGTCGCTCACGCGGGAAAGCCAGGCGCTCGAGGTACGGTATGAATGGTCCGCCGCCGAGGCGAGGCGCAGCTGGCGGCAGGGGGCGGTTCATCTTGCGCGCACCATGCTTGCCGCCCAGGCGCGTGATCTCGGCAAGGCGATCGCGGGCAACGCCTCGCTGCTGCTTGCGGCGAGTCCCTATCTCGAGAGCGGTGCGCTGACCGAGGCCGTGCTGCAGCTGGTCTTTCGCCGCGCCTGTTTCGACGACGGCGAGGCGCCGCGCGCCCGGGGCGCGTTCGAGGCAGCAGTCGACCAAGGACGGGCGCGATTGCATCCCTGCCTGGACGAAACCGTCGCCGCTGCATTGAACTGGTTCACCGAAGCGCGGGCAGTGCGCCGTGCCCTCGACGATCCGCGCGCCGCACTGGCGGCCGATGCAGCCGATGAAACCCGCGAGCATCTGCGTCGCCTGTTGAGCGCCGGCAACCTCGAATCGCTGCCGGCGGACTGGTTGCGCCAATTGCCGCGGTATCTCAAGGCCGAGGAGCGCCGCTGGCAACGCAGCGCCGCGCGCGGCGGCGAGCCGCCGCACATCGTCCGCGAACTTCGCGAATGGTCCTCGCGCTCCCGCACTCTGGCGCAGCAAGTCGGCGCCGAACTGCGCTGGATCCCCGAACTCGACGATCTCCAGAACTGGATCGAAGAGTACCGAGTATCGCTTTACGCCCAGGAACTGAAAACCCTGGGTCCCATCTCAGCGGCCCGCTTGGAACAGCGAGTCGCTGAAATCGCCGCGTGGATAGCACGCTGAATTGTTACTAACTACGACACCGTAGACGGAGGGTGGGGTCCGGAGGGCATTTTCCGGAGCGTGCAAAACAGGATGTTTTGCCCGCAGCCTCCATAGGGACGGATTCACGGCGGTCCGGAAAATGCCCTCCGGACCCCGCCCTCCGTGCGCGAATCGCTTTAGACGATGAAGCGGATCCCCTGAGCCAGCGGCAGCTCCGAACTCCAGTTGATGGTGTTCGTCTGGCGCCGCATGTACGCCTTCCAGGAATCCGAGCCCGCCTCGCGCCCGCCGCCGGTGTCTTTCTCGCCGCCGAACGCGCCACCGATCTCGGCACCCGAGGTGCCGATGTTGACGTTGGCGATACCGCAATCGCTGCCCTCCGCGGAGAGGAAGCGTTCGGCCACTTGCAACCGGTCGGTGAAGACCGCGGAAGAGAGCCCGTACGGTACGGAGTTCTGGATGGCCACCGCCTCATCCAGAGTGTCGTAGGCGATCAGGTAGAGGATGGGCGCAAAGGTTTCCGTATGCACCACGGTCATCCCCGCCTTCGCGCGAATGATGGTCGGTTCCACGAAATTGCCGGGTTGCGCCAAGACCTTGCCGCCGCACAGCAACTCGCCGCCTTCGGCCTGCGCGGCGGCGATCGCCGCCGAGTAGCGCGAGACGGCCGCCGGGTCGATCAGAGGACCCATCAGGGTGTCGTCCGCCAGTGGGTCGCCGATGCGTACCTGCCGGTACGCGGCGACCAGCCGGCCTTCGAACTCGGCGGCGCGCGAGCGCTGCACCAGCACGCGTCGCGTCGTGGTGCAGCGTTGGCCGGCGGTTCCCACCGCGCCGAAAACGATGCCGGGCACCGCCAGGTCGAGATTCGCGGTTTCATCGACGATGATGGCGTTGTTGCCGCCCAGCTCCAGCAGGCTCTTGCCGAGCCGCTCGGCCACCCTCACGCCGATTTGCCGCCCCACCTGAGTCGAGCCGGTAAACGATACCAGCGCCACCCGCGGGTCTCCGACGAAGCGCATCGCGAGCTCGGTGCCGGCGTCGATGAAGACCTGGAAGATCGCCGGCAATGCATGGCGCTCCAGCACTCGATTGCAGATGTGCTGCACGGCGAGGGAACACAGCGCGGTCTTGGGTGAAGGTTTCCACACGGTGGCATTGCCGCTGATCGCCGCCAGGAAAGCGTTCCAGGACCACACGGCCACCGGAAAGTTGAACGCGGAAATCACGCCGACGACGCCGAGCGGATGCCATTGCTCGTACATGCGGTGCTGAGCCCGTTCGGAATGCATGGTGAGGCCGTACAGCATGCGCGATTGTCCGACGGCGAAATCAGCGATGTCGATCATCTCCTGGACCTCGCCCACGCCCTCGGCTTTGATCTTGCCGTTTTCCATCGACACGAGGCTCCCGAGCGCATCTTTGTACCTGCGCAGCTCCTCGCCCATGAGCCGCACGGCCTCGCCGCGCTTCGGCGCGGGCACCAGCCGCCAGGCGGCCGCCGCGGCAACCGCCGATGCCATCACATCCTCATAATCCTGAAGAGTGGCGCCGCGGACCTGGGCCAGCCGCTTACCCGTGGCCGGATTGACCGAGTCGATGACCGCGCCGCCGGTGTGCTTGCTCCAGCCGTGGCTGCCGGACCAGGTGCCCGGATTGATGCCGCGAAGTCCCAGCGCCTGCAATGCTTCGGTGGTGTGCTGCATGATGAAATTCCCACCCATTCATTAAGGGGGGCCGCATTTTGACTTGGGAGTGCCGACAACGCTAGCATCGCACAATCATGTCGAAATCTCCCGCCTTGACGCACTGGCACCCCGCCAGTTGGCACAGCCGCCCCGCCACCCAGCAGCCCAAGTACTCCGACCCACGCGCACTGGAGCGTGCCGTGGCCTCGTTGAGCCGGCTGCCGCCGTTGGTCGTATCCTGGGAGGTCGAGGCGTTGCGGGCCAAGCTGGCCCAGGCGCAGCGCGGGGAGCAGTTCCTGCTTCAGGGCGGCGACTGCGCCGAGAGCTTCGAGGATTGCGAGTCCGACAATATCGCCCGGCGCCTCAAGATCCTGCTGCAGATGAGTCTGGTCCTGTTGCAAGGCTTGAAGAAGCCCATCATCCGGGTCGGCCGTTTTGCCGGGCAGTATGCGAAGCCGCGTTCAGCCGATACTGAAACGCGCGATGGGGTGACCTTGCCGTGCTACCGGGGCGACAACGTCAACCGGCCGGGTTTCACCGCGGCGGAGCGCGAGCCGGATCCGGAACTGCTGCTGCGCGGCTACGAGCGCGCCTCGCTCACCTTGAATTTCGTGCGCGCCTTGATCGACGGCGGCTTCGCCGATCTGCATCACCCGGAATACTGGGATCTGAGCTTTTTACGCCATGCACCGCTGCACGATGCCTATCAAAAGATCGTCGATTCGATCGCCGAGTCGCTGGATTTCTTCGAGTCGATGAGCGGACAGCGGGTGCACGCCGCCACGCGCGGCGACTTCTACACCAGCCACGAAGGGTTGCACCTGCTGTCGGAGCAGGCGCAGACACGCTATATCGAGCGGCAGAAACACTGGTACAACCTGTCGACGCACATGCCGTGGATCGGGATGCGCACGGCCAACATCGACGGCGCGCACGTCGAATATTTTCGCGGCATCTCCAATCCCATCGGCGTGAAAGTTGGCGCCGCGATGACCGCCGAGTGGCTGCAGGGGCTCGTGCAGGTGCTGAACCCGCAGAACGAGCCGGGACGGTTGACGTTCGTGCACCGGTTCGGCGTCAAAGACATCGAACAGCGGCTTCCCGCCATGATCCAAGCCGTGCGTGCCACAGGATCCCAGGTGTTGTGGGTTTGCGATCCAGCAGGGGTCCATGCTGGGTGGAGTCCATATCGAACTCACCGGCGAGGATGTCACCGAGTGCATCGGCGGCGCGCGGGGTCTGGCGGAGGCCGACCTCGCCCGGGCGTATCGCTCGCAAGTCGACCCACGGCTGAACGCGGAACAAGCGTTGGAATTGGCCATGCTGATCGCGCGCCGTGCGGGCGCCAGCAGGCGTTTGGGCAAGCCCGTCAAGCCCGCCGGTTGACGCTCGCCGCGGTAGGTTATCAATTCGGATTGTGACCGGCGCTCCGTTTGTCTATATAAATCAATTAATTACGTTGTGTAGCTAGAATCCCTCTAGATAGCCCGCGACGGTTTTTGAAAAGGCGACTTGCCTCGATGCGTGCAGATGATATTCTGACTCGTAAACCTCCCGCCCGTTGAGATTGAGTGTCGCGAGGCCCCAACTGCTCAGACGGCAAGCAAAGAATTAACGACACATTGCGCGGAATCTTTCCGGACGCGATGAGTCTGATGAAGGGTTCAGCCCTGGGTTCTGGGCACAGGTTGGGTTGCGCTCGGGTTAGTCCAAAGCCGCGCGTGATCGACGGCGGGCTACGTGGAGTTTCCGCGTAGCCCGTTTTTTATTTGTGTCCCCTGATTGTGCCCGGGTGAGAATTGCGTCCAGCTGCCGTATGAACAGCGCGTTTGACCCTATGTGCCGGCGCTGCCCGCGCCTTGCGGCATTTCTCGACGCGGTACGCCTGGACGAGCCCGGCTACTTCTGCCGGCCGGTTTCCGCCTTCGGAGACCCCGACGCCCGATTGCTGATCGTCGGCTTGGCGCCGGGAAAGCACGGCGCCAACCGCACCGGTCGGCCGTTTACCGGCGATTACGCGGGGATACTGCTCTACGCGACCCTGCACAAGTT
>WNFR01001831.1_pt1 | contig 22224 bp, 14 predicted proteins | sample 5400221 | NCBI WGS metagenome assembly WNFR01 (sample SAMN13153357, study PRJNA577476) | soil metagenome | isolation source: 40 cm soil under Madrone tree | place: USA:California | collected 2016-06-14 | reverse complement strand
ACGACGACCTGGTTCAGAATCTGGTGAATGGATCATCACGTGCGGATGTGCTGGCTAAGCTGGTGGAGAACCCGACGTTCACGAGCGGGGAGTTCAACTCCGCCTTCGTCTTGATGCAATACTTTGGCTATCTGGGACGAGATCCAGACAGTGCAGGTTTCAATTTCTGGTTGAGCAAGCTCAACCAGTTTAATGGCGACTTCGCGAAAGCGGAGATGGTCAAAGCCTTCCTTGGGTCAATCGAGTATCGTCGCAGATTCGGTCAGTAAGGATTATCAGCAGCTCATATTTATCATAGGCGACACCAGGCGCAAGTCGGGTGTCGCCTTAATGGCGTTATTCGACCGAACCTGGCCGAGTCGGTAGTAGTTGAAGCTCGGACGAGTGACGGCAGGGTCATACAGCTACCGGTCGAGTTTGCAGAAGCCCCAGGGCGTGCTGCCCGGTCTGGATCAGATCGATGTCATTCTGCCCCGGACCTACAGGGAGCGGGCTCTGTGCAACTAACGTTGATTGTGAACGGTCAAAGAAGTAACGCGCCGACGATCGTTATCCGCTAATCATCGTTGAAGCGTTGAGAGTCGGGTGCGATTGATGAAAAGGTGACTCCTGTGAGTCACCTTTTTCTTTTTTGCTTCAGCTTTGATTGTAGCCAGATTGTGTTTTCGTGATGTCCACAGATTTGCGACAGAAAAGCATCGGTTAAGAAAATTAGTGCTTGACGTGACCAATGTGCATTCTCTAGATTTGCAAACGGTTTATAAAACGACTAATCCCAAAGTCGAGTTGGATGGTTTAATGTCTTCTTAAAATTTGTCTGCAGCTAGCGAACAAGACCTCACAAAAGTAGTAGTCACGTTCAGATCACCAAGAGTTTCTAAACTCATGGGTGTCGATCTGTGTCTTTAGGACCGAACTTGTTTTGATCACGTACCAAACGGTGGGGTGAGGTGTGCCCGCTGTGCTTAAAAACTTTCAAAGTGAGGAACAAAATATTGATCTTAGATTGTCTAAAGTTGCCCCTATGTATCGCATCGCACTTGCGACTTCGAATATCCCTGCGGGTTTTCTTAACATCCTCCGCAATATCAATAGTCGTTTTTATTCTCCTGGCAAGTTTCGTAAGGGATGCTCAGGCCGCGACGATTGTCGTTCCTAACGGCGGAGACCTGCAGGCAGCAATTAACATGGCGGGTTGCGGAGATCAGATCGTACTCCAAGCTGGAGCAAGTTATGTTGTACCGGGTTATGGCAGTCCTTTTGCTTTGCGGTACAAGTCGGCCTGCGGAGAGTCTGAATCGGACTATATCACCATTCAAACATCAAATGTCGCCAGTCTTCCGCCGGCTGGAACACGAATTGACCCCTCTTATGCAGGAGCAATGGCGAAAGTAATATCAAATGTAAGTACCCCGGCGTTAGAGGCAGAGGCCAACGCGCATCACTACAAACTGATCGGCATTGAGATTACGAATGTCGGTGGCAGCGTTGTTACCCAGGAACTCGTAACGCTGGGTTCTCGCTCCAGCGGTGGCGGCATTCCTTTCTCGCAGCATCCCCATCACATCACGTTTGACCGCTGTTGGATTCATGAAGCAACTAATGATACGACGACACCCAACAGCATCGTCACGACGGCGATTCGAGGATTCAATCTGGATGCTACCGACATTACGATCACTGAGTCGCGCATCGCTGGGTTCCGCGCATACCAGCCAGTCCCACAAGGTGTCGAAGCGTCGAACGCCATCCTCTTTCCTTCTACGGCGCTCCGCGTAACCGTAAAGAACACCTACCTTGAAGCATGGTTTTGCCCTGTATTTCTTGGCGGCTCGAGTGGGGCCTCACCGAATACCGCTACTCTGGTTAATCCGGTCTTTGATGCAAACACGCACACGGGATCGGCAATCTTCTCTTCTGTCTCCAATCTCAATGTTGGCGATCTGGTAGCGATGAAGACGACCAACGGGCGGACCCCGGCTACTAACAGCGCGCATCCGAATGAGGCGGTTGCTTTTCAGGTAGTCAAGGTAACAGGTATCAATGGCAATACGGTCAGCTTCCAATCGTGGGGCACGTATGACGGCAATCTGGCCGGGGGCAACCCTTTGCTGCAAACTCCTGATGCTCCGGGCCTGGCGCAGTGGAACGGATACCTGAACCAGGACATCACCCTACAGAGCAACCAGTTCGTGGAGAACTTTGCTTCGACCGAGCAGGTCTGGGTGTCGACCGGCGGCTCGCCGACCACGCTGCCTCGTTCGACCCAGTCGAATACCGGCAATGCGCCTAAGGGCATGATCGAGATTAAGATGGCGAAGAACCTCTTGATCAACGGCAACACTTTTGAGGGATGGGAAGTCGGATTCACCGTCACGAGCCGCAACCAGGGCAACTCGCAGACTTCTGGAGGCTTTCCGTGGGCCGGCGTCTTCAATGTAACGATCAGCAATAACTGGTGGAAGCGAATGCAGAACTGGGATCGCATCTATGGCTTTCCCATAGGCGGACCGCAACTCGAAGATAATGAATATTCGAACGTCCGCAGTGGTCCATTCACTTTTTCTAACAATCTGGTTGAGTCGGGCGTTGAGGCAATTCTTGCGGCAATGGGCGGGGCCGATAATGTGACAGTGGTCCACAACACCTATCCCGGATCCGACGTACCGCCGGGTAACAGCATGATCATCGGCCAGGGCGCCAACTCTCCGAACTTCGTGTTTAGGGACAATATCCTCGCCAACAACGAGTATGGTCTGAACTGTCAGAGTGCTCAGCCCTGCTGGCCCAATCTCGTTCAGAACCACAATGTGATTCTCGACAACCGAACTCCGGACGGCAAGATAGCCAACGGGCCGCTCGACAACCGCTATCCAAATGACTTTATAGCGGCGAACCAGGCAGCCGTGGGTTGGGTTGATATCGCGAACGTAAACTACGCGCTCGCCAATAACAGTCCGTACAAAGGCCGCGCGTCAGACGGCACGGATCCAGGTGTGGATATGAACTCGCTGATAGGTGCCCTTGGAGGCACTCCACCTGCGCCAACTCCGACACCAACTCCGATACCAACACCAAGTTCAACACCAACTCCGACGCCGACACCAACACCAACGCCAGGCTCCGGCTTGGAAGATAGTGTATTGAGGGTGAAGAGATACGGGCAGGATTTGAGTAATGAACTGGTCTCTCCGACTGGTCCGACCGGAAACAGTGCTACCAACTTCTCGCCAATGGACCAGTCAGTGACAGCAACGCTAGCCGAGTTTATATCCCAGATCCAACAGGCGTACGCGATTTTCAACGCCAACAGAGACGTTTACCCAGCGGCGGTACGGATCGACGTTGCACTACAGGCGGCGCTTGTGGCTGCGGGCCAGGCGAGCCAGGCTGCAACTCAGGGGGATCTCGCTGGAGTGAAGAGTCATCTGCGTGAAGCAATCAATAACCTTGCGTTGAGCGATGTGCTTGTCACGTACGGCAATGTCGCCAATCCTATTGACGTCACCTCCTACATGGTGCGGCAGCAGTACGTAGACTTCCTTAACCGCGAGCCGGATCAGGCGGGCGGTGATTTTTGGGTCAATCAAATCGCCCGCTGTGGTCCTGATGCCGGCTGCGTGGAAGTGAACCGCACCTCCGTTTCTGCATCGTTCTTCTTGTCGATCGAGTTCCAGCAGACGGGGTATTACGTCCACCGTTTGTACAGATCTTCATATGGAAGAGTCCCTGCGTTGCAGGAATTCCTACCAGACAATGTGAGTATTGCGAGCGGTGTGATCGTTGGTGCCGACGGGTGGGAGGCGAGGCTCGCTGGAAACAAACAAGCCTTCGTGCAACGTTGGGTGCAACGAGCTGACTTCCAGGCGCGCTACGCTGGATTGACGGATGCGCAATACGTTGACACGTTGATCGCCAACGTCGGAGTAGCGATCACTCCGGCGGAGCGCGACGACTTGATTCAGGATCTGGGCAATGGAAAATCACGTGCAGATGTGCTGGCCAAGCTGGTAGATAATCCGACGGTCGCGCGCGGGGAATTCAATTCTGGGTTTGTCTTGATGCAATACTTCGGTTACTTGGGACGCGATCCAGACAGCGTCGGATTTACCTTCTGGTTGAACAAGCTCAACGAGTTTGGAGGCGACTTCGTGAAAGCCGAGATGGTCAAAGCCTTCCTTGGGTCAACCGAATATCGTCGCAGATTCGGTCAGTAAGGATTCACTCGCGCATATTTAACGTAGGCGACACCAGGCGCAAGTCAGGTGTCGCCTATTGCTTTGTGTGCCCTGCAGTTTTCGGCGCAGTTCCTGGTGTTCAAAAGAAACCCGCAGACAGTCCTTAAAAAACGGCAAAGCGGCGATTTGACCAGCGGGCCGAATATAATTACGGAAGGAATCCCGTATTCGACGTTTATGCTTAGTGGCAACCGTAGCTTTTGTGATTGTCACAAGATGCAGGTTTGATATAAGCTCTGACGCGAGCTTTAGGTTTGGGAGACAGCTACAAAAGTCGCCCAGTCGTTTTCGCAAGGAAAATTGCCCTTTTCTTGTGAGAATAGTCAGGAATTTCCATGAGTGTCCCGGCCTCCAAGAATCTCTGGCGAGCCCTCGCCATCATTTCTGTCGTCATTTTCGCCTACGCCACCGTGCTCGGAAAGCTTACGCACGATTGGTGGTCGGATGAGAACTACTCCCATGGGCTCTTGATCCCCTTTGTTATTGGCTACGTCCTTTGGCTTCAACGCGACAAGTTTGCCAGTGAACCACATCAGCCCTCGCTCTTTTGGGGCGGAACCGCAGTCCTGTTTGCTCTGTTTGCTCTTTGGGCTGGCGTTGCCGGTGCGGAACTCTTTACGCAGCGTCTCTCATTCGTTCTGATCCTCGCCGGAATCGTGCTCTACTTTTGGGGTGGTCGTTTATTACGTCTGATGCTGGTGCCACTGGGATTGCTCTTGTTAGCGATTCCCATTCCCGCAATAATCTTCAACAAGATAGCCTTTCCGCTACAACTGTTCGCATCTCGTTGCGCGGTTTGGTCCATGAGCCTTTTGAATATTCCGGTGCTGCGCCAGGGAAACATAATCGAGTTAAAACCTCTTAACGCGCTGGAAACGAAAAAGCTTGAAGTGGTCGAGGCATGCAGTGGCATTCGTTCGCTGATGACCTTAGTAACGCTTGCAGTTGTATTTGCCTATTTCAGCCATCCGCGACCAAAGAATCCGGCTCCGACCGGTGGCTTGTTCGGTGGGTTAAAGAGTTACGGTATTTGGCGTTCCATCATCCTGGTACTTTCGGCTGTGCCTATAGCCATCCTGACAAACGCTCTAAGAGTGAGTGGTACTGGTGTTTTAGCCCACTACTACGGCACAAAGGTAGCCGATGGGTTCTTCCATTCTTTTTCAGGCTGGGTCATTTACATCGTTGCGTTTCTTTTGTTGTTTGGAGTGGGTTGGATCTTAGATCGCTTCAAACCGCGGGCGCCCGAACCGCCGAAAGATGGACCATCAAATGAAAGCAAGGAATTGAGTACGCGAGAAGGTACCCTTGCTACCGCACCGCAACTAGTTTCAGCGGAGGTGACGGAGTGATGAAAAGTTCGTTGCGCTTTGGGCTGCTGCTGGCGGTGATTCTGGTAGCGGGAATTCTCGTCAACGCCTGGGCCTACCTGGGGGAGGCCCATGTAGAGCGCAAGCAATTGAAAGACTTTCCTAGTCAAATAGGTGGATGGCAGCAAACAGGAAGCGATCAGGTGCTGGACAATGAAACCCTTAAAGTTTTGCGGGCCAGCGATTATCTGTTGCGCAACTACCGGTCTGCTAATGGCCGCGTTGCCAATTTTTATGTTGGGTATTACGCCACTCAACGTGATGGCGCCACTTATCACAGCCCCCTGAACTGCTTGCCCGGCTCGGGCTGGATCATGAGCGATCCTGCCCACATCACTATTACGTTACCGGATGGAAGGGCCTTCACGGCAAACAGATACTTGATTCAGAACGGTGATCAGAAAGACTTACTGATTTACTGGTATCAAGGGCGAGGCCGGGCCGTAGCCAGCGAATACTGGGGCAAGGTCTACACAGTGCTTGATAGCGTGCGTTTGCGTCGTTCCGACGGTGCAATGGTCCGGGTGACGATACCCGTTGATAGATCCGAGGAGGCGTCGCTCCAAATGGCCACTGATCTGGCGGCCAGTGCGACTTTGGTTCTGCCAGAGTTTGTTCCAAACTGAGCAGACTGCGGACCGAAGAGTCTCGGCGGGCACTTTGCCTCAATTGCGGAAACTGTTCCGGATTGTCTGTATTTTAAGAATGTCTCCCGTTTTGGGGCGTCACCAGGCAATTGCCCGCCGAAGGATGCTGAACAAGGCGATAGATGAAACGGGCTGCCCTTGATATGTGGCAGCCAACAATGGAGTCAAAAACGAATGAATAGCGAGTGCCGCGGTTACTTTTACTACACCACCCTTCTCTGTCTTCTTCTTGCCGCAGTGATTTCCCTGGGCGGCTGCGCCAATCCTGAAAAAGCCAAAGCTGAGCATGTCCGCAAGGGCGAAGCTTACCTGAAAGATTCCAAATTTCAGGAAGCCTCACTCGAGTTTCGCAATGCGCTTCAGATAGACGACAAACTTGCAGCCGCACACTGGGGTTTGGCGCAGGCCAACGAGAAACTCGAGCACTTCCCCGAAATGTTCGACGAGCTAAGGAAAACGGTCGACCTGGACAAGAACAATCTCGAGGCCAGAAACAAGCTGGGTACTTATTACCTAGGTGCAAGTAACGGTAGAGCCGAGATGGTTGCTGAAGCTGAGCGTTTGGCAAACGAGGTTTTGCAAAAGGACGCCAACAATATCGAAGGTCATATTTTACTGGGGAGCGTCTTGTTTGCTCAAAAGCAAACTGACAAAGCTTTTGACCAGCTCAATCAGGCCATCGCGTTGGATCCAAAGCGAGTGGAATCCTATCTCAGTCTTGCCCGCTTCTACGTGGTGACGAAGGATCCCAAAGCAGAAGAAACATTTCAAAAAGCAATATCTGTTAACAGCAACTCTCCGTTGGCATATACGGAGTACGGGAAGTTTCTAGTCCAGTCGGGCAGGCCGGTTGAAGCGGAAGTCCAGTTGAAAAAAGCAGTTGAAGTGGGACCGACCGATCGGAATGCCCAGTTTGTTCTGGCCAGTTTTTATGTAGTCAACAAGCAGTTAGATAAAGCCGAAGAAGCTTACAAGTCGCTGGTCGCACTCGATAAAGATAAACCCGACAGCCAGGCGATGCTGGCCGATTTTTATTCCTCGATCAATCGCATTGATGATGCCGTCAGGATATATCAGGAGATCCTTTCCAAGTCGCCTGACTACACTAAGGGTCGTTACCGGCTCAGTGAGATATTGCTGATGCGCGGGGACACGGCAGGTGCGAGTTCGCAGATTGAAGAGGTGTTCAAGAAAGATCCACAGGACAGGCAAGCCCTGTTGATTCGTGCGAAGATGCGGGCCCAGAGCGGCCAGGCGGACGGTTTTAAGGCAGCAATAGAAGACCTTAAGGAAGTCTTGAAACAGGAACCGAACTCGAGATCAGGGCTGTACTATATGGCCCAGGCGAATATTGGTTTGGGATTAATGGACCAGGCGCGCACCTTTGCAGCAGATTTGGAAAGAACCTATCCCGACTACTTGCCGGCTAAGTTGACGCAGATGCAGCTCAGTCTCTTCTCAGGAGATCCGAAGAGCACCGTAAGTTTAGCAACGGAGTTGCTCAACCGTTTGACCAAGGCTGTTCCGGATCGCGATAACTCAGCTCAACTGCTGGCAGAGATCAACGAAAAGACGTTGATGGCTCGCGGAACTGCTCAGATTCAGTTGAAAAACCTTGCTGCAGCTCGACAGGATTTTATGGCTGCGCACAATGTTGCGCCGAACGATCCAAACGTCTACAACAATCTGGCCCTGGTTTCCACACAGGAAAACAAGCCTGACGAAGCGTTAGGTTTCTATGAAAATGCCCTCAAGAGCGATGGTACAAACTTTAATGCGCTTAACGGCCTAATTGGTGTGTACGCCGAAAAGAAGGAGCTTGACAAAGCTCATGGCAGAATTGATCAGGCCCTGAATTCCTATCCCAACAATGCTTCACTGCATTACTTGAAGGCCCAGATTTATGGCATCCAACACAATGGGCAGGGCGCCGAGGCTGAGCTTCGCAAGACTTTGGAACTCGACCCTAACTATATTGCCGCCTATTCATCTCTCGGCGCTCTCTTCATCAACTCGCATCAGGAAGATCGCGCAATCGTAGAGTACAAAAAGATAATCGAACTGCGGCCGGACAGTCCTGCTGCTTACACGATGATCGGCCTGTTGGAAGACTCGCGTAAGAACTACGATGCGGCGGCCGAGAACTACCGCAAGGCCCTTGAAAAAGATCCAAACGCCGTGATCGCGGCTAACAACCTGGCCTGGGTTTACGCTGTTTACGGCAAAGGTAATCTGGATGAAGCAGTGCGTCTGGCCCAGGGTGTGGTCCAGAAGACCCCTAACGTTGCCGGATTCATCGATACGCTGGGCTGGGTTTACTACAAGAAGGGGCTGTACGGAGCGGCGGTAGAGCAATTGCAGAAGGCCGTCTCGAACGACGAAGCGGCCGCCCGCACTGCCAATACCGCACCCAGCGCCACTTATCACTACCATCTTGGCGTAGCCCTAAAGGCAAAGGGCGACAAAGAAGGTTCACGACGAGAGTTGGAAGTCGCCTTACGACTCGCGGAGAAAGCGCCTTTCGCTGATGTCGATGAAGCCCGGAAGGCCCTGGCCACGTTGTAGCGCTGTAAGTAGAGGTGGAGTTGGATAACGTAGAGAAGCTCGCCGTGCACGGCAGCTTATGAAACTCGGTAGCAAGAATAGGAGTGCTGTATGAGTATTGAATTTCGCCAGCGAACCCCCAGCGAATACCTGAAAATAATCCTCAGGCGCAAGTGGCTGATTATCCTTCCGATCATTGCCGTGACCTCCGCGGTCGCCGTGGTCGTTTATCGGCTGCCGAATGTTTATGAGTCAGTCACTCTCATTGTTGTAAAGCCCTCGACCCTGCCCACTACAGTCGTTCCGACTGTCACGGAAGACAACTTGACTCGCCAGTTAACCAGTATTGCACAGGTGGTAACAAGCCGCAGTTCGCTCGAGCCACTTGTCGATAAGTACGAGCTTTACAAGGCCGAGCGGCTTCGGGGTGAGCCGATGGAAGCGATCATCGACCTATTACGCAAGGACATCAAGGTTGAGGTAAACACAAGCCGAAACGACATTACAAATGGCTTCAATATTACTTTTCGCGGCCGTGATCCCCGAAGCACTCAGGCCGTCACTTCGGAGCTAGCCGGCAAATATATCAGCGAACAGATGAAGAACACGATCAATTCAACAGGCATGGCAAAGACCTTCATTGATCAGCAGGTCAGGCTGACAAAAGAGGAGCTCGATGCAATAGATAAACGACGACTCGACTTTATGCAGCAGAACGTCGGCAATCTGCCAACGGAGGCGACGTCGCTGGTAGGTCAATTAACCGGTTTGCGAGAACAACAGAAGGCATTGATATCGGAAGTCGGCCGTCTGCAGGATCGACGTTCAGGCCTGGCGAGCCAGTTGACCCTGATGAAAAAGCAATCACAACAGATCAGGGACGACGTCGCCGAAAACACGACTGATCCGAAGACGACTCTAGCCTGGGCCGAACTGGTAAAGAGAAAGTCGGATCTGCAGTCAGAGCTGCAGCACATGCTTACCGAGCTGAAGCCAAAGCATCCCGACGTTATCGCTAAACAGGCGCAGCTCGAATCAGTTAGCAAAGAGATGGACCAGATGGTCGCGGAATGGAAAGAACGGATCAAAGAAAAACAGGACAAGCTACAGAATCGTCCCGACTTGAGCGTCTCCGCCACTGACCAGGAAATCAAGTCAGTACAGGGTGAAATAATACGCGAGCAGAAAATGCTCGACGATAACGAGAAACAGATCGGCGAAATTCTAAAGAGGATCAACAGCGTTCCCGGGGCCGAGGTTGCCCTGGGCGCGCTGGAGCGCGATTATCAAACAAAGAAAAGCGCCTACGATCAGTTGTTGGGCCAACAGCAGAAAATCACTTTGGGCGCTGACGCTGCCTCGCAGCAACAGGGCGAAGGCATCGAGGTTATCGACCCTGCCAACCTGCCTTCCAAACCAGTGGCCCCAAGGAGATTTCTACTTACCGGAATTGGACTGGCCGTCGGTCTTGGCGTCGGACTACTTCTGACTGGCATATTCGAAATTCCTCGTCTATTTACCATCCAGAGCAGCGAAGATGCGCGCCACTACACTGGGTTGCCGGTGCTTATCTCAGTGCCTGAACTGCTCACGCCGCAAGAAGCTAGAGCCATTCCACGGCGTCGCAGATTATTGCTCGCTGCCGGCTTCGCGGTAACGATCGTGAGCATCCCCTTACTGGCGTTAGCATTGAGAGCTACGCACGTTTTCGAATTCCTGATGTCTTCGTCAGGCCGCACCTCGTAAAGAATTGCGGGATAAGGTTAGTCCCGAACATGGAGGTTCAAAAGAGTGTACGCAGAATTCTACGGGTTAAAAGAGTTACCCTTCGCGCTGACTCCCGATCCGCGCTTTATCTATTTCACTCCTTCGCATACGGAAGTAATGGCCAATCTCCACTATGGCATTGAAAGCGGCAAGGGGTTGGTCGTCGTGACCGGGGAAGTAGGAACCGGCAAGACCACCATTTTGCGCTGGATGATGCAGCGATTGGACCGGACGGTGCTGGTTGCTTATATCTTCAATCCGCGCTTATCCGTCCCGGAATTCTACCAACATGTAGCCACGTTGTTGGACGTTCAAAAGTGGGAGACGAAGTCGGACCTTTTGCTGGAGTTGGGCCGGGCTCTTGAATCACGACACTCGCGCGGATTGCGTACGGTTCTGATCATAGACGAGGCTCAGGGACTGTCACCCCACGTTCTCGAAGAGATTCGCCTGCTTTCAAATTTTGAATCGAACACTGCCAAGCAGTTGCAGATTGTCTTGACCGGTCAGCCGGAATTGCGCGATGTACTGAACAATCCCGATCTGCGCCAGCTGAAGCAAAGAGTGGCGCTGCGCTGCGTGATCAAGCCCTTACCGAATGTTGAAGAGACTGATCGCTATATTACGTCGCGCTTGTTGGTTGCCGGCGCCGAGCGCACCGATGTTTTTTCTCCCGGCGCGATCGATTACATCTTTCGTTGTTCGGAGGGAATTCCTCGCAACATCAACAATCTTTGCGATAACGCTCTGCTGGCCGGTTATGCAGCGGGCGAGATAACCGTTGGAAGCGAGATTATCGAGGATATAGCGGAAACATTCGACATGCTGCCTCGCTCAGACCGTGGTATGCAACAAGGTGAAGAGCGAGAGGCCCCGGCCAGAATTTTTTCTTCTGCAGGACGGGCCGAGTTATGGGCTGCGGGTACTTCACCGGCCGACAACGACGCAGAAGTCGTAGCGCCGGTACCCGTTGAACAAAGATAGTAACGAAACGCCTCCTGTGATTTGGCGAGGAGGATTAGAGGTGAATGAATGGGAAGAGTTTTTGATGCTCTGAGACGATCTAGCGCTACTGATGACAGTGACGCTCCTAAGCGACAACAACCAGGTTCACAGCGCCGTAGCGGAAGTCCCAATATTCCGGGATTGCCTTCCGCCGGGCAGATTGAAGCGCAGTTATTCAGCGGTTCTTCAATTCTGTCCATCTCGAGTGAGACGGCGCGCAGTTCAGCGTCCTCTGCGCACACTGCGGATGTACCCGACGGGTCGGCACTCCCCGGCGGAATAGCTTCGCGTGATGCTGGGGCAACTTTGGACGCTGCCGGGGCGGCGCGCGTCGGGGGATTTGCCACTTATGACATTTCCCCTGCGCGCGTCGAGCCTCACCTCGTCGCTATTAGTCAACCTCGTTCTGCTTACTGCGAACAGTTTCGCTCGCTGCGCACGAGAATTCTGCAAGCGGGTGAGCGCCTGCAGATGCGTGCATTTGTAATCACAAGCGCCGGAGTTGGCGAGGGTAAAACATTAACCGCACTCAATCTGGCCTGGCTGCTGGCACAAACCGATGGAGTACGAGCGCTCATAATCGATAGCGACCTGCGCCAGCCCTGTGCCACTGATTATCTCGGCATAGAGGCCCCCGTAGGGCTGTCGGAAGTTCTTGGTGGCGAGGTGAAATTGGAAGACGCAATAGTTCGTTTGGATCCGGCCGGTCTTTATCTGTTACCGGGAGGACGGGCTAGAGACGATGTGGCCGAGTTGCTTTCAGGGCCCACCTACGCGCGTATTCTTACCGAAGTGAGAAGGATGTTCGACTACATCATCATCGATGCGCCGCCGTTGGGAATCTTCACGGATGCCAACGTTTTGATTAGTCGCGCTGATGGAGCAATGCTCGTAGTCCGTGCCGGCAAAACACGCTTCGCCATCATTGACAAGCTGCTGGAACAACTTCCGCGCGAAAGATTGTTGGGCGTGGTGCTGAACCGAGTAGATGAACAGTTAGACTCCAACGCTTACTACTATCAGCATCGCTACTACAATCGAGATCGAGGTCTCGGGAAAAACAAGGCGAGGCAGGTCGACGGCGAACATCAAGAGGAGGTCGCGATCGCGAATTGAGAGTCTCGCGCCTGAACAGACGAACGGTAATGTTATTACTCGCCGAAGCGGTTGTAATCTTTGGCGCGATAGTGGTCGCTGTGTATGCACGGCTGGGCGCTGAGGAAGGCCTCGCAGAGTTGATGCTGCGACAGGGTTTGTTAAAGGCCGGATTTGCGACTGTATTTTCTCTCACGGCCTTCTACCTTTTCGACCTTTACGACTTCATCGTAATGCACGACCGCCGCGAGTTGGTGTTGCGGTTGGTGCAGGCGTTGGGGTTGGCCTGGATTGCTCTGGCGCTCGCGTTTTACATGTTTCCGGGGCTGATGCTGGGGCGGGGGATCTCGCTCATCGCGCTGCCGTTAGCACTCGCCCTGATGGTCGGTTGGCGTGTTTCTATTCACTGGTTTCTGGGCCACCCGGATTTTGGCGAACGGATTCTAATCGTTGGTTCCGGCAACCTCGCGGTAGAAGTTGCCCGCGAGGTACTCAGCAGGCCAGACGCTGGCTACCGGATTGTGGGTTTTGTCGGCAATGATGCAGAGTTGCTCGGTAAGAGCTTGATTAATCCTCGCGTGATTGGTCTGACTGAACAACTCGATGACATCGTGAAGCGTGAAGATATAGATCGCATTGTTGTCGCCATGGGAGAACGACGCGGCCAACTGCCGACCGATAAATTGCTGCAGCTAAGTCTTGCCGGCGACGTGTCAATCGAAGAAGGGGCCACTTTTTACGAGCGAGTCACCGGTCGCGTCTCCCTGAATATGATTCGCCCTTCCTGGCTTATCTTCACGGGCCGCGGTCGCCAGGTTAGGTTAGCCGCTTTAACCCGCAGCGCCGTCCATTGGCTGGTGGCCTTTGCAGGCTTGTTTCTCTCGTTGCCTATAGTTGCTGTCACGGCAATTCTGATCAAACTCGATTCGCGCGGCCCGGTGTTCTACAAGCAAGAACGCGTCGGCAAGAACGGCCGCCTTTTTGTGCTGGCAAAGTTTCGCTCGATGAGAGTTGACGCTGAGACGACTGGTCCGGTGTGGGCCAGTAAAGACGACGATCGAACCACGCTCGTGGGTCGTATCATACGCAAGGTTCGCATCGATGAGATTCCGCAATTCTGGAACATCCTGCGTGGCGAAATGAGCTTTGTCGGCCCGCGTCCCGAGCGTCCGCACTTTGTGGCTCAACTTGCACAAGAGATCCCTTACTACGAGCAACGGCATCTGATCGCGCCCGGACTAACCGGATGGGCCCAGATCAAATATCCCTATGGAGCTTCGATCGAAGACGCGCGACAAAAGCTTCAATACGATCTTTTCTACATCAAGAATCATAGTTTGATTCTGGATGCAATCGTCCTCTTTGAGACGATCAAGATAATTATGTTTGGGCGGGGCGCCCAATAAAGACGCCATGGGTTTTGGAGGTTTTTAAATGAAGACAACTAAGAAGGTAATGGGGTTGGCGATTTTGGCCATGTTTATGGTCTCGACGTTTGGGGTCCTGGGGCAAACGCAAACTGATCCGGAAAAGACCAGGCAACGACTCGTCACTGCGCCAGTTCCGGATAAAAACAAGATGGACAGCCAAAAGCCGGCGTCCGCGCCTGAGACTGGAGAACGGCTTGAACCTGCCGACGCGCCGCGTACGCCTGCAGACGTCCCTCAGGACACAACGGCAAATCGTCAGGAGCAGATTTCGGAGGAAGCCTCCGTCGTTCCCTATTACAACAATTTCTTCACTACTTACCGGCTCGGGCCCGAAGACATCATTTCGGTGCAGGTGTTTGGGCAGGATCGCTACTCGCGCGCCGGCATCGTCGTTCCGCCTAGCGGTCGCATTTCGCTCTCGCTCATACCGGGTGGCATTTTTGTCAATGGTAAGACAGTTGACCAAGTCGCGGACCTGATCAAGAAGCAATACGACGAATACATTATCGATCCGCAGGTTACCGTGTCGCTTGATAAGGCATCGTCCTACCGCTACAGCGTGATGGGCGATGTAGGTCAGCCCGGCATTAAGCTGATGAGCCATCGCATGACTCTGACAGAAGCATTGGCGGAGGCGGGGGGAGTGTTGGCGACCGGGAACAAGAGCAGGGTTGTTGTTTTGCGCCGGCAATCTAGCGGTGTTCTTTTGCCGATCGCGGTGAACGTGTCGGCGATCTATCAGGGTAAAGCGCCGGACAGTACATATCTCGTTCCGGGCGATCAGATTATTGTACCTGGGAACAAGCTGAAGACACTGCAAAAAATCATGTCCTTCTCGCCAATCCTCAGTTTTGCACGCATCTTCACTGGTGTGCCTTTCTAAACGAAACCGGGGCAGACGGCAGGAGCAGGACCAGAATCCGAAGGCCGACGGCGGTAAGCGGATCCGTTGCTGTCGATGCCACTTGGAAAGATAGAAAAGATGACCATGGGCGTTCGCGGTAGAGATGTCGGCGTAGCGTCGTTTTTGATAAGAGCGCAGCATCATGTCTCCTGCTCCTGCCGTCTGCTCCTGCTCCTGAACCTTCTTTCCCTGCAAGTCTGTGCCCAAACAGGAGCGTGGGCGCGGCAGCGCCTCACAACGCTCGCGTGGCTTCATGCCGTTTTCTTTCTCGATCAAAACCGGGGCTGGGCGGTGGGAAGCAGGGGTACGTTGCTGGGAACGCTTGATGGCGGCAAAACCTGGCAAGCAAAATCTCAACCAACGGAAGATATCCTGCGTGACATTTATTTTACCGACGACCAGAATGGATGGCTTGTTTGTGAGACTAACGTTTATGAATTGAAGACGAAGGAACAACCGCGCTCTTACCTCATGCAGACCAGCGATGCTGGTGAACACTGGAAACGAATCAACATTCGCGGCGCTGATGTAGACGCCCGCCTTATGCGGGCGGTTTTCAGTCATGGAGGACGTGGATGGGCCTTCGGTGAAGGCGGCGCAATTTATGCGACGCGCGATGGAGGCGAAAATTGGACTCGCCTAAAGTCTCCCACCCGTCATCTTCTCCTGGGCGGGACATTTATCGACGAGGATCGCGGTTGGTTGGTTGGCGCGGGGACTACCATCATACAAACTTCCGATGGGGGAGAAACCTGGTATCTCTCACGGTTGCCAGTCGCGAATGAAAATGCGATTCGTTTTACCGCAACCTCGTTTGTTGATAATCGCCTGGGTTGGGCTGTCGGCAGCAGCGGCAGCATCTACCGCACAGCAAATGGTGGGCGCACGTGGCAACAGCAGAACTCCGGAGTCACCACCGATCTATTGGACGTGAAGTTTTTGGATGCCGTTGAAGGCTGGGCTGTGGGCTCAGAGGGCACCATTATTTACACAAACGACGGCGGCTTGCATTGGACCAACGTGCATAGTGATACAGAACACCCGCTCGAGAGAGTATTTTTTGCCGATCCCGCGCACGGCTGGGCCGTGGGTTTTGGCGGTACAGTTGTCGCTTACGTCCGAGCCGAACACAAAATCCAAAGCTCCCCCCTCCATTGACAGCTCCCTCATACGGTAGTAAAAGTACCGCGTTTCGAAAGCCTCAACATTCTTCTTCAAGGAGCTTAAGTCCAATGAAACGAAGAGTCCCCTTGGCTATCGGTTTCGTGTTAGTCGTCGCCTCGATTGCTTTTGCGCAGGAGGCGACGCCCGCACCTTCGCCTGCGCCAAAACCCGCGATGAGCAGGGCGCAAAGTCAAAAGATCATCATCTCGACTGAAAAGAAACTTTGGGAGGCTTGGAAGAATCAAGACACCAAGCCGTTCAAAGCTTATCTTTCAGCCGACAGTCTCATGATTGGTGACGCCGGTGTTTCTAACAAAGCGGCATCGCTGAAAGAGATGTCGAGCATGAAGTGTGACGTGAAGTCATACGAACTGAGCGACATCAAGGTTACGTTCTTCGATAGTGATGCTGCGCTTCTAACTTACAAATCCGCGCAGGATGCATCCTGCGGCGGGCAAACTGTGCCACCGTCGGTGTGGTCCAGCAGCGTGTATGTAAGACGCGGTGGCAAGTGGTATGCGGCGAGCCATCAGGAAACGCCGGCGAAATAGTCGACCCAAACAACAAACACCTGTCTAAACAAAAGGAAGGCCCGCGGAAGCGATCAGCTTCTGCGGGCCTTTTCGCGGCAATCTCGACGGCGTCTTCCTAGTTGGTCTTCTCGGTGATCCTGGTAACCTTGATCGTGTCGCCGTCAACGGTACCTTCTACGGAGACTTGCACCCCCGTCTTGGTCTCTGTCTCCTTCATTAGTTCCTCAGCGCTCTTGTTGCCGGCCTGGTCGAGTTTGTAAAGCTTCGCGTCCGCGGTGTACACAACGTATCCGCTTTTCGCGCAGTTCGGCGACAGGGCGCACGAGGTTGAATGCTTCTTCACTCTTTCGCCAAAGTTCGCCTCTTTCACATGACCGGACGCGCAGGCGTTGTCCATGATGTAGCCCTCAATCTTGACTGTCTTCGGATCCTGTGCGTAGAGGACGAAAGCAACAGCGAGAATAATGCCAAAAGCAAATAGTTTGCGGTTCATAACTAAAGCTCCTTTCAGTTGATTAAAGAAACCATAAGCAAGGGACAATGAAAGGGTTGTGATCATTGAGTCATTGCTTCGAGGAATCGGGTTCTGTTGGTTTTCGCTCAGGTCGTAAGTGCGGAAATAGTATCACGTCGCGAATCGATTGTCTGTTGGTCAGGAGCATAGGCAGTGTCTTAACTTAGGCGGCTCCAACGCAAGGTCAGCCACTCAACTGCTACCCCCTCTCAGGTCAGGAAGGTGGACCCTGTCCCCGCCTCAAGTTTGAGTGCCATTCAAGCTCGGAGCGGGGACAGGGTCCACCTTCCTGACCTGAGAGGTTGCTGGAGTTGAGCAATCGAATTGCTGATGAGCCAATCCAGACAGGACCCTAACATTACATAGAGAATGCCGATGGGTAAGATCGCGCATTGTCAGCTAGGCTCGTTTTCGAAAGTAGCTAAGATCCTTGCTGCAGTCTCCAGCATTTGCTCTTCAGTTACTCCCAACAGCTGCTTCCGATTGGGGGGTGAGCCCGGTTCAAAGGCGAAGTTCTTGAATTCCAGAACAAACCTCTCCGCCCGCTCCTCGTTATTAAGGGCATTCCAATCCGGCAATGCACTAATCGCATCGTAAATGCCTTTAGCCCAGGAGAAATGATGGAGGCGTCCCTTGGGCTTCATGTGCGGAAAGAGTATTACGTCTCGGATGGACTGCTTGTTAGTGAGCAGCATCACGAAGCGGTCAATTCCTATGCCAATTCCTGCCGCGGGTGGCATTCCGTAAGACAACGCACGAATGTAATCCTCGTCCATCACCATCGCCTCTTCATCACCACGCTCGCGCTGTTGCACTTGATCTTTGAAGCGCTGGTATTGTTCTGACGGATCGTTCAGTTCCGAAAAGCCGTTGGCGCACTCCATTCCTGCGATGAAGAGTTCAAAGCGCTCGGCAACAGACGGATCTAACGGTGAGGCTTTCGAGAGCGGAGATATGACTTTTGGGTAATCATAAATAAGCGTAGGTTGGATTAGAGTCTTCTCGGCGATCAACTCGAACAGTTCTACGATGGTCTCTACATGTCTTGAGTTAGTAGCAGGGTCATCATTTGGGAGCGTTCCTTTACGTCTCGACAAACATTGTGACCACTCCTCTTCTATGTCGTCTCTAGTAAGTGGTTCCTTCAGCAGCGTACGACTAATTTGCTTGCCTGCAACCTCCATGGTCTCCATAAGGGGCTGAGCTCTCTCTTGCATCATGATCAAAAAATCGGCTAGGGCCAAAGCAAGCTCTGGATCTTCCAACCATGAGGCATCCATTTCTTTACCATGGAGAACTCGATACTCAGGACTAATGTGACTGATACTTGCACTAATCGCTTCCTTCATTGTCATTCTTTGGAATGGATGAGCGAAGTCAATGTCGTGTTCACCAAACCGCACGTGTGTATGGCCCAGCACGGTAAAGACCACGGCACGTAGCAGCTCCTCGCAGAAATCCATCATCTGGTTTACGTCCGCATAGGCCCAATAAAACTCGAGCATCGTAAACTCGGGACTATGACGCGTTGAGATACCTTCGTTGCGGAAGTTGCGATTGAGCTCGTAGACCTTTTCAAAGCCTCCAACAAGGAGTCGCTTCAAATACAATTCCGGCGCGATGCGCGCGTAAAGGTCGATGTCCAGTGCGTTATGATGCGTTTTGAATGGGCGGGCTGCGGCTCCTGTCGCTAAGGGGGTCAACATCGGCGTCTCGACTTCAATATAGCCGTGGTCCTCGAGAATGCGGCGCATTTCACGAACGACCGATGAACGTCGCTCGAAGACTTCGCGCGGTGTCAGCGCTTCGTCCTTTTCAAGTTTCAAGCTTCCGGCGATCAAGTCGGCGTAGCGTTGCCGCTGGCGGATCTCCGGATCATTCAGTCCGTGCATCTTGTCAGGCAACGGCAACAGCGCCTTGGCCAGGAACTGCAATTTCTGCACATGGACCGACAGCTCTCCGGTTTTTGTAACGAACAGATAACCTTCGACGCCTATGAAATCGCCGTGGTCGAGGAGCTCAAACAGCGACCAGCCGTCGAAGTCTCCACAGCCCACATCGTTATGCACACCAGCGAACTCGCCCTTGCGAAGGTATAGTTGAAGACGCGACACGCCATCCGAGATGTGAACAAACGCAGCCTTGCCCATCTCGCGAGGTGGTGAAGCAATTCGTCCGGCCAGGCGCACCGAAAACTTATTCAACTGCTGGTTTGCGAGTTCTATCTCTTCCGCTGCGGGGCGGGCATTATCGTCCTTCTTCGGCTCGAACACGTGAAACTTTTCAACGATTGCAGTAATCGTATCTTCCCGTCCAGGGTCTACGATCGCACTGCGCTCAAATTTATTTGGGTAAACATTTCCGACAAGCAGCCGCAAAGCCTCGAGATGCTCACGTCGTGCCGCGGTTTGATCGTTCTCTTCGATAAAGGGTGTGGCCAAAATGTGACTCCAAGGGTAAGCGCAAATTATAGAGAGCGATGCAGACGAGCGCAAACTCCACACTATGTGAAGGACGTATGAATTTCGTCTTGCGCAAAGCGATCCTCAATACAGAACCAGGAGCGGTAGCGACTGCACTCAATGTTCAGGACGCGCAAGGCCAGGAGTTCAATGTGCTGACTTGAGGAATAGATCTGGCAGTAGTTGGGTAGCGACTGCACTCAATGTTCAGGACGCGCAAGGCCAGGAGTTCACTGTGCTGACTTGAGGAATAGATCTGCCAGTAGTTGGGTCCGCGTCAAAGTGGTTTCGCAGTTGAATGCGGTCGCTACCGCTCCCGGTTCTGCAACTGAGTGCCTGGACTGTCTAATCCTGTGCTTCCCGGCTGTAGGTGGGTTCCAGAAGCGGTCAACCCGCCCGCTACCCGCAGGCGTACCGACTTAACCTCCCATAACCCTGGCGGTAGTGCTCCGTTAGTGTGTTGCTGAAAAATAAGTTCAAACGCCTGTCTCTAATAGGCAAAAGTTATAGAAAGCGAAATACAAGCTCATCATCGCGTTTAGGTTCTCCCACTTCTTAGAAACGCCACGGGCAAAGCTATTAGACGTTGGAAGGGCGGCAAGCTGAGATAGCTTCCGCCCTTCACTCTTTGTTCTACGAACCAAAAGTAGTAGCTAAATTTCTACTTCCCCCGTAAAATTACGGAGTCCGCTCCCGTAGCGGACATGTGGTGACGTGGGGGTACAAAACACGTGACCACCGGCGGGAAACTGTGGGAGGTTTCCCGCCTTTGCCTATCCCTATCAAATGACGAATTACTTCATCCTAGCTATTCCTCAAAGCCTACCCTCGCCATATACGCATTTACTACAAGGCGTATCCTGAACCAATCGGCACGGCTCTCCGTGAAGATGAATAACCGTGTTTTTGGGGATTGTCGCTATTGCTGTGTCTTTCGATCTACCAAGTCGATCCATCTAACAACTCCCGTCAATCTGATTAGCAACACTGAAACGGAGCACTACCACCCTGTGGGCCCATTTAACTAACCGAAACATGTCGTGTTAGATTCTTAGATTGAATGAGCTGCAAGATTCTGAGCCCGGAGGAAATGCTCGGGGAGCGTAAAGGTCTGCGCTCCGCCGGGGTTCGTCTTGTTTTTACAAATGGTGTTTTCGATCTGTTGCACGTAGGACATGTGCGTTATCTCGCGCAAGCTCGCGAACTTGGCGACGCGCTGCTGGTTGCGATCAATAGCGATCGTGCCGTGCGTGAATTGAAGGGAAGGGATCGTCCGGTAATAAACGAAGATGAACGAGCTGAGATTCTGGCGGCGTTGCGACAGGTTGACTATGTGACGATCTTTGATGAGCTTTCGCCACGCACGCTGATTGCGAGTCTATTGCCTGACGTGCTTGTGAAAGGGGGCGACTACACACTCGATCAGATTCACGGCCGTGAGGAAGTGGAGGCATCGGGTGGGCAGGTAGTGTCAATACCCTTTGTCGAAGGAGCCTCAACAACGGCATTGCTGGAAAAAATGAAGCGGGGTAAATACAACTCCAACGCTCAGACTTAACGTTCAACGTGTTAGCAGGGTTGGCACAGGCACTGAAATCAAAAATCTAAAATCTAAATTCGAAAAACCCAAATGAGCAGTACCATCCAAACGAGTGCATTACAGAACGCGTTGCAGCGAGTGTTTGAAACGACTGAGTACCAGCGTCTTCTTGCAGAACTTCAGCGTGGTGCTCGAGTGATCTCAATCAGTGGTCTGGTGGCGTGGTCGGCTCGTGCTCTGGCGGTGGCCGCGCTGCAACGCGAGGTAAAAGGAACCTTCGCTGTTGTCACTCAAGCGACAGGCGACCTCGAAGCCTGGGAGCGCGACTTGCGCTTCTGGTATTGCGCGTTATCCGGCAGAGAGAGCTGCGATGCTGAAGTACTGCTTCTCCCAGCTTCAGAAACAGATCCTTACGCGGGCATATCGCCCCACGCTCAAACACTTGAAAAACGCGCATTGGCCCTTTGGCGTCTGCAACGTCAATCACAAGATTTTGTTCTTTTGACCGCCCGTGCTTTAGCGCGCAAGACAGTTGCTCCTTCTGATATTGCGCGAGTGGGGGCGCTCCTGAAGCGAGATGCAGATCATTCACCTGAAGAGCTTGTTGAACAGCTCGTAGCCACAGGTTACATGAGAGAGGATCCGGTGAGCGGCGTCGGCGAATTCTCAATCCGGGGTGGCATTCTCGATGTGTGGCCGCCCGGAAGAGACCTGCCGGTGCGTCTGGAATTTTTTGGCGACACTATAGATTCATTACGAGAATTCGATCCTGAAACTCAACTGTCAACCAGACAGTTAGACGAAGTCGAAGTGGCCCCAATGCGAGAACTCGCGGTCACGGCGCAGGATTTTCGCTTTTGGGCAGAAATGGCGCGGGAGCGTTGGCACGAAGATCGTTACGCTCGAGCGCTGCGCGATAGGACAGCGTTCGCAGATGAAGGAGAGGCCTTTGCGGGCTGGGAATGGTTAATGCCTATAGTTCGAGACTGTAACACCACGATCTTCGAACAT
>WNFR01001830.1_pt1 | contig 22225 bp, 14 predicted proteins | sample 5400221 | NCBI WGS metagenome assembly WNFR01 (sample SAMN13153357, study PRJNA577476) | soil metagenome | isolation source: 40 cm soil under Madrone tree | place: USA:California | collected 2016-06-14 | reverse complement strand
GTTTCGCAAATCACACAACAACCAAGAACGCTCCGTGACGTTGATTTGTCCACTTGTGGATGTTACGTAGCCGCGCCGCCATGAGTCAAAACTACAAGGACACGCTCAGTCTTCCGCGCAGCGATTTTCCCATGAAGGCGAATCTCACTGCGCGTGAGCCCGAGCTCTTAAAGATGTGGGAGGAAACGCGGCTCTACGAACAAATTCTGAAATCGCGCGAAGATCGACAATCATTCGTTCTGCACGACGGTCCGCCCTTTGCCAACGGCGATGTCCACATGGGCACCGCCCTTAACAAGATCCTCAAGGATCTCGTCGTGAAATCTCAAACCATGCTCGGTAAGCGCGCCCCCTATCTTCCGGGCTGGGACTGTCATGGACTCCCCATTGAATACAAAGTCGTGAAGGAATCCCGAGATTTGTCTCCGGTCGAAGTCCGCAAAAAATCCGAAGCCTTCGCGCGCAAGTATGTCGATCTTCAACGCGAGCAATTCAAACGGCTCGGCGTTTTCGGCGATTGGGCCAACCCGTATCTCACCATGGATCCGAAATACGAAGCGGAGATTCTCCGCGCTTTCGCCGTCTTCGTGGAAAAGAATCTGGTTTACCAATCGATGAAGCCGGTCTTCTGGAGCACCGGCGCGCAGACCGCCTTGGCCGAAGCGGAAGTGGAATATCAGGAACGCGACGACACCGCTGTTTACGTGAAATTCCCGATCGCCACCGGCGATCTCGCTGGCAAAGCGAGCATTGCCATTTGGACAACCACGCCTTGGACATTGCCGGCCAACCTCGCTATCGCAGTCGATGCAAGGGAACTGTACGTCGTTCAGGAATTTTCGCGCGACGGCGTTTCTGAAACTTTGTTGCTGGCTGACAAACTTGTTCCGCAATTCTGCGCGAACACAAAATTCGTGCCGGTCGGCGAACCGAAACAATCATTCCCTGGCGCCAAGATCGACAAGGTCAAAGCGCGCCATCCGTTCTTGGATCGAGACGCGATCGTGCTCACGGCGGATTTTGTCACCATGGACAGCGGCACCGGCGCGGTGCACATCGCGCCCGGTCATGGCGAAGACGATTACAATCTGGGCCGCGCCAACAAGTTGCCCATCTTGTCGCCGGTCGACGATCACGGGCTTTTCACTGAAGAAGCCGACTTGCCAAAGCTCACCGGTAAATATGTCTTCGACGCCAACATCGACATCGTTAATTTGCTGCGCGAGCGCGACATGCTGCTGGGCGAACAGAGATTTCATCATTCGTATCCGTATTGCTGGCGCTCGAAAACGCCGATCATCTTTCGCAATGTCGAGCAGTTCTTTATTCGCATCGACGATCTGCGCGGTCGGGCGCTCGAAGCTATCCACAAGGAAGTGAAATGGATTCCAGCCTGGGGCGAAAATCGAATCGCCGGCACAGTGGAATCGCGGCCCGATTGGGTGATCTCGCGTCAGCGCAGTTGGGGCGTGCCACTACCGGTTTTTTACTCCGCCGAAGGTAAAGCGATTCTCGATTCGAAAATCATTCGCAAGCTTGCCGATCTCGTGGCCGAGCGCGGCTCGAACATCTGGTTCGAGTTGGGCGATGTCGATCTTGCGCAAAAGCTCGGGCTGCCCAAAGGCACGACCAAACGCAATGACACGATCGACGTCTGGATCGACAGCGGCGTTTCGCACGAAGCGGTCGTGAAGAAACGCATGGGCGTCGACCAAGCCGACATGTATCTCGAAGCAACCGATCAGCACCGCGGTTGGTTCCAATCGTCACTCATGACGAGCATCGCGCTGAACAACCGCGCACCCTACAAAACTTGCGTCACCCACGGCTTCGTTGTCGATCTTGACGGAAGAAAAATTTCCAAGTCGAGCACGTACGACAAACCGATGGACGCCGGCCATTTCGTTAACAAACACGGCGCCGACCTGGTGCGACTTTGGGCGAGCAGCATCAACTACACCGATGACGTTCCTTTCTCGGAGGAAATGTTCAACCGGCTCGGCGACGCGTATCGGCGCATTCGCAACACGCTGCGGATTTTGCTGGGCAATCTTTACGATTTTGAATCTGAAAACCAGGCATCCAGAAAAGATTCAACTTTGGTCGATCGCTGGATTCTCGAGCGCCTCGATCAAGCAACGGCTGATTGTCGATCGGCTTACGAAGCGTTCGAGTTTCACAAGGTTTATCAAACGCTCAATCAATTTTGCGCGGTCGATCTGAGCAGTCTCTACATCGACATCACGAAAGACAGGATGTATTGCGATTCCGCAGACGCGGGACGTCGACGCTCCACACAGGCGGCCATGCGTGAAATCTTCGACGCGCTTTGCCGGTTGCTCGCACCGATACTCGTTTTCACCGCCGAGGAAGCATGGCGACATTCCCACGCCGGTGCTTCGATTCACTTGGAAGAATTTCCCTTGCCACGCCGTAGCCGGGCGGAGGCGGGTCTATCGCAAGATCGTTCCCGCCATGGCGGGAACGCCAGCGAACAGGTGACCGAGCTTTTGAAATTGCGAGCAACGATCGGCCAGGCCATCGAGAAGGCGCGCCAGGAAAAGCTGATCGGCAACGCGCTGGAGGCGGCCGTCGTCTTGCGCTCGAACTCGGAGGTGACGGCCAAGATCGACAAGGAGGAGCTCGAGGAATTTTTCATCCTGAGCGATTTGAGGATTGAACAAGCAAAAGAAGCGAGCGCCTCGGTGACGAAGACACCTTACAAAAAATGCGCGCGCTGCTGGCGGCATCGCGCCTATGTCGGGAGGAGCAAAGCGCATCCGGATTTGTGCGATCGCTGCGAAAGCGTAATAAGCGGTGCCGGCACTACGGCGAGATCAACATGAAATTCATCTTCTTCATTTCGCTTCCCCTTTACTTTCTTGATCAGATAACCAAGGCATATGTTCTTTGGTCGATTACGTATGGAGGAGAGCAGGTCGTAATCCCTGGATTTTTCAAGCTAGTACATGTCACGAACACCGGTGCGGCTTTCGGTTCATTCAAAGGCAACAATATGTTTTTTGTTGTGCTCTCGACCCTGGCCTTGTTCTTCGTAGTGGTACTTCTGCTCCGGCGAAACCGTGTTCCGGATGCGTGGCGAGATGTATCGCTGGCGTTGTTGCTGGCCGGCGTTTTAGGAAACTTGACCGATCGTTTGCTTTACGGGCACGTCATCGATTTCCTCAACTTCAATTTCCATATTCCGCATGCCGATCCGTGGCCGGCCTTCAACGTAGCTGATTCCTGCATCTGCATCGCGGTTGTCTGTTTCATCATTCATTCCTTTCGCCAGGAGAAAAAGCCGGTGGCAGCAGAGTCACTGTAGCCGCGGTCCCGCGCCTGCGGGATCGCCGTGCTCGCCCCGACAGAGCGGGGCGGCTACAGTAGCGGTCATGAAGAGCGGCGGCCAAAATATTTCGCCGATGGAAAAAACGGCCCGCGAGATTTGCTCGCGTTTGCGCGAGCGCGGGCACATTGCGTACTTCGCGGGCGGCTGTGTGCGCGACATGGTTCGCGGTCTGGTTCCGAAGGATTACGATATCGCGACGGACGCAACGCCCGAAGTTGTGCAGAAGATTTTTCCGCGCACTTACGCGGTGGGCGCGCACTTTGGCGTGATCGTTGTTCTGGAAAACAAATTTCAATTCGAGGTCGCGACTTTTCGCTCCGACGACGTGTATGTCGATGGAAGACGGCCGAGTGCGGTGCATTTTTCGTCGCCGAAAGAAGACGCGAAACGCCGCGATTTCACCATCAACGGGATGTTTTTCGAGCCCGAGAAAAACGAAGTGATCGATTTTGTCGGCGGTCGGGCCGATCTGGAAGCGACACTTATTCGAGCGATCGGCGATCCGGCGCAGCGCTTTGCGGAAGATCGATTGCGCATGTTGCGGGCGGTGCGCTTCGCCACCGTGCTCGATTACAGGATCGACAAGCAAACGTGGGACGCGCTGGTCGCGCATGCGCGAGCAATCACGGAGATCAGCGCGGAACGGATTCGTGAAGAATTGGTGCGCACATTTCTGTCGCCGAATCGTGTGCGTGGCTGGGATTTGCTCGATGAAAGCGGACTGCTGCGGGCAATTTTGCCGGAGATCGAGCCGATGAAGGGCTGCGCGCAACCGGAGCAATTTCATCCGGAGGGCGACGTTTTTCAGCACACACGACTGATGTTGCAGATGTTGCCAGAGAAAGTCTCGGTGCCGCTTGTTTTCAGCGTCATTCTTCATGATGTGGCGAAACCGCGCACGGCGACAGTCGACGAAAACGGCCGGATTCGTTTCAATGCGCACGATCGAATTGGCGCGGAGATGACGGAACAAATCATGGAGCGGCTGCGTTTCTCGCGTGCAGAGATCGACGCGACCGTGGAGATGGTGCGACAGCACATGGTCTTCAAGGATGTGCCACGCATGCGGGTGGCCAAGCTCAAGCGTTTCATGGCGCGACCGACCTTTGACGCGGAACTCGAGTTACACCGGGTCGATTGCGCGAGCAGCCATCGCATCATGGACAATTACGATTTCCTTCTCCAGAAACGCGAAGAGTTTGCGAATGAGCCGATCATTCCGCCGCCGCTCGTGCGGGGTGAGGACTTGATCGCGCTCGGGTTAAAGCCGGGACCGAAGTTTGGCGAAATTCTCGAAGCAGTCGAAACGCGTCAGCTCGAAGGCGGATTTCGGACGCGCGAGGAAGCGCTCGATTGGGTAAAGCGGAAATACTCGTTAGGGGGTAGCGGTTGACAGAAAATCAGTCACCCTCTTTCGTCAGCTATGCCCGCTAAGATCAAAGTTCTTGTCGTTGCGCTCATCGCCAGCCTTGCTTCCGCGGCGCATTCCGAACTCGTTTGGGAACAAACTCAAATCGAATTGCATCCCGCGATTGGAGACGACACCGCCATCGGTCATTTCAAATATCAGAATAAGGGAGACAAACTGATCGCCATTAAGTCTGTTACGACCTCTTGCGGCTGCACCGCCGCCTCCGCCAAGCAAGAGGCCGTTCCCGGCGAAAAGGGCGAAGTCACCGCCACTTTTAAAATTGGCGATCGCAGCGGCGTGCAGCAAAAAGCGATTACCGTTTTGACCGACGACACCACGCATCCATCGACGACTTTGTCCCTGAAAGTAGTTATCCCCCAGGTTCTCGAGCTCCAGCCTACGTTCGTATTTTGGCAGGCGGGAGAGGCTCCGAAAGCGAAAGCTATCGTCGCGAAGGCCGGAGCGGGGGTCACCATCCAAGGCCTCGACGTTTCGTTCTCGAGTCCGGATTTTGTTACGAGAGTCGAACCCGGTTCGTCGCCAAATGAATTTCGAATCAAGATCGAACCGCGACAAACGACGCAGACTGCTGTCGCCACACTCACAATCAAGCCAGTTCTCGAGAACGGTAAGACGAAGATTTTTTATGCCACCGCGCGCATCATTCCGCAGTCACCTCCGGCCGCGCAACTGCCGAGTTCCAAGGTCGCGCCGTGATCCGTAAACGTCCTTGAGCCGCCCGAATCTTTTACCCAGACGGCAGCAAATTTAGATGAAGATCCTGATGATCACCCCGGAAGGACCGCCTCTGGCGCGTGCCGGCGCGATTGTCGATGTTCTCGATGCGTTGCCGCGCGAATTGCGCATGCGCGGACACGAGGTCAGCGTGGCGCTGCCGTTTTACCGCGAGATTCGCGAGAATCCGGCTTTCAAGGAACACGACACCGGCGTGACTGTCGATATTCGCGTCGGCGATCAGACTTACATCGCGGAGTATCTGGAAGGACGGAGTGCGAGCGGCGTGCAGTTATTTCTTGTGCGATGCGACGAGTTTTTCGACCGCGACGGAATTTATGGCGAACATGGCGAGCCGTACGAGGATAATTCCGCGCGTTTCATTTTTTTCAGCAAAGCCGCGGTCGAACTGGCGCGCCGTCTCACGCCGACGCCGCAAATTCTGCACCTGCACGATTGGCCGCCCGCGCTCGTGCCAGCGTATGTGCGCGCCCATCGGTTGCCCTTTTCTACCGTGCTCACGATCCATCGCCTGGCCGATCAAGGCAGTTTCTGGGGACTCGATTTTGCTTTAACCAATTTGCACGAGCGATTTTTCACCCTGCGCGGCGTAGAATTCTTCGGAAGATTGAACTTTCTCAAGGCCGGAATTCTCTTTGCCGACAAGGTCACGACGGTTAGCGAAAGTTACAAGCGCGAGATGCTTACGCCGGAGGGTGGCTGCGGACTCGACGGCGTCCTGCGCGAAAACATTCACAAGCTTGTCGGCATTCTGCACGGCGCCGATTACACGCGTTGGAATCCGGAAACGGACCGTTTACTGCCGGCGCGATATTCGATTGAGGCGCTCGCCGGAAAACGGGTTTGTCGCGATGCGCTTCTCGACGAATTGCGACTCGCGCCCGCGCCGGCTGGGCCGGTCTTCGGCATGGTCACGCGTGTGGTCGAAGAAAAAGGATTCGAGATTCTCATGCCCGCGCTCGACCGGCTGCTTTCCGACGACGTCAGGTTGATCATTCTTGGAGAAGGCGATCCGGCCTACGAAACCGCGCTGGCCGTGGCGGCCCGGAAATTTCCTGCCAAGTTTGCCTACCAAAAAAATTACGACGCGCGCCTCGCTCACTTTATTGAGGGCGGCATGGACATTAGTTTGATCCCGTCGCGCATCGAGCCCGCCGGGTTGAGTGCGATGTACAATCTCAAATATGGAGCGCTGCCGGTAGCGCGCGCAGCCGGCGGCATTCACGAAATCATCGAGGACTACGATCCGACGCTCGATCGTGGCTACGGTTTTCTTTGCTACGAATATTCCACCGAAGCTTTTTGGGATTCGATCAAGCGGGCGCGCGAAGTCTTTCGCAACCAGGAATTGTGGACTCTGCTGATGCAACGCGCCATGGCGCGGGACTTTTCCTGGGCGGCGGCGGCGCAACGTTACGAACAACTTTACGCGGAGCTAGCGGGCGCGGAGCAGCAAGCGGCGGCGTAAGGCAGTGGCGTCGGCATTTTGCCGATGAGATATGGGTTGGAAGCCCCAGTGCTACACCCTCGCTGAATAAGCGCAGAGACCCACCGTCAAAACCCTGCCGCAAGGGCGTCAACGAATATGGAGTTTGAGACCGCATTGGCCCGGGAACCGTCGAGTTCTTGCAATTCCGAGGTCTTTCGTATCTCCTCGGCGGCTTCCACTCCCGCCACTATGACTAGGTCGCCACTGCCGCTTCAGCCGATGTTGGCCGGCTTGGTCCTGACTTTGGCGCAAATCCTCGTGGCGGTTTGTCTTCTCGCCCCGGAAGGCCCGTTTTCCTATCGCTATTCCACTCTCATCCAGCACGACGGCTATTGGTTCATGAACATTGTAAACCGCGGTTACGCCACGACCGTCCCGCCCATCAATCACAAAGTCATGGAGGTTTCGAACGTCGCTTTTTTCCCGGCTTACCCCGCCATCGCGGCTTTGCTTCGCCGCGGATTGAATTTGGAAACCTCGACCGCGCTGCTCGTTGTTTCTCAAGCCGCCGCCTGGTTTTTTTGGACTTACTTCTTTCTTTTTTGTAAGCGCTGGAATCTCTCCCCCGCCCTCCAGGTTTTTGGCGCGATGTCAATCTTCGCTCATCCGGCTGCATTTTTTCTGGTTGCCGGCTATTCGGAATCGCTTTTTCTCATGGGGCTCATCGGCTTTATCTATTGGAGTGGCGAGCAAGGTCGCGCCGCCAAGATTTGGGCCGCGCTGCACGGCATGCTGATGTCGGCGACCCGCATCGTAGGAATTGTTTGCGCGATCTATCCAATTGTGGCGAAAGTTTTTGGTCAAAGTTGGAATGGATTGCGCGATTGGCGGGGCTGGTGGCAACGCTATCGCTCCGCGGTCGCGCTGACCATCGCGGCCGCCTCAGGCGCGATCCTCTTTTTCGTTTATTGCCAACTGCGGTGGGGTCATTGGGATATGTACATGCTGACCCAAACGGCCGGCTGGGGTATTACGCCGGATTATCTCGCCGCTCTCCGGCCGTCCAGCTACCACTGGTTGCTTCCGGCGTTGAATAATCCCACCGAGATGAGCCAAATGGCCATGACGGTTGGTGCGCTGCTTTTCATCGCCATTGCGATTTGTGAATTTCTGCCCGTGGTGCGACGGCGAAGCACGTTCGCCGCGCGGGCCGGAATCTATTTTTGCGCCGTTGCCATCTATTACATTTCCGTCAGTGGCGTGGCCTCGGTGGAGATGGAAAGCATGCTGCGTTACGAGTTTTGCGTCCACGTATTAATCGTGCTGGCGCTTTTGCAGCTATTCGCTACTATCCGTGTCCCTTCCGCCCTTGTTCGTGCTTTCGGGATGGGGACGATGGCGCTTGTGAGCGCCATCGGTTTCAGCGTGCAGGGATGGTACGTCTGGAATTTTACCCGGGGCAACTGGGTGGCGTAAAGGAATGAAAACAACTGTCGCTATCATTGGCGCGGGGCCAGCCGGACTCACGGCGGCGTATCTCCTCTCCAAGAACAATGTCGATGTGACGGTCGTGGAAGCGGACCCGACTTACGTTGGTGGGATTTCCCGCACCGCCACCTACAAAGGGTTTCATTTCGACATTGGCGGTCACCGCTTTTTCTCCAAATCGAAAGCGGTCGAAGATTTTTGGACGGAGATTTTACCCAACGACATGCTCGTGCGCCCGCGTTCCTCGCGCATCTTTTACGCCGGCAAGTTTTTCACATACCCGCTGAAGCCGTTCGAGGCGCTGATCAAGCTCGGCATCTTTAAATCGATCCTCTGCGTTTTGTCCTCGCTCAAAGCGCGTCTCTTTCCTATCCGCAATCCGCGCAATTTCGAAGATTGGGTCAGCAACCAATTTGGCAAACGCCTCTTCAATATCTTCTTCAAGAGCTACACCGAAAAAGTCTGGGGCATGAGCTGCAAGGAAATCTCCGCTGATTGGGCGGCACAACGCATCAAAGGCCTTTCCCTCGGCAGCGCCATCAAGAACGCAATCTTGCCGCAACGCTACAACGGCGATCGCACAAAGGTCATCAAGACCTTAATCAATTCGTTCCGGTACCCGCGCAGAGGTCCCGGCATGATGTGGGAGGTTTGCGCCGAAAAAACCAAAGCCATGGGCGGCGAGGTCAAGATGGGCTGCAAGGTAATCGGCTGCGTTTATGACAAGACAAGCTCGACCTGGAACCTTCAATTAAAAGATCGACATGATAAAGTGCAGACGCTCCAGGCCGAGCACGTCATTTCCTCGGCACCAATGCGCGAGCTTGTCCGGGGCATCTCACCGGCCGTTTCCGAGATGGCCAAACACGCCGCCGACTCGCTGAAGTATCGCGACTTTCTCACCGTCATGCTCATTCTCAAAGAGCGCCACATGTTCGACGACAATTGGATCTACATCCACGATCCGAGCGTGAAGGTCGGACGCATTCAAAATTTCCGGTCGTGGTCGCCCGAGATGGTTCCTGATCTGGACAAAGCTTGTTACGGGCTCGAGTATTTTTGTTTCGAACACGACGGGCTCTGGGACTCAAAGGATGAAGAACTAATCGAGCTGGCTAAGCGTGAGTTGATCAAGATTGGTCTTACCCTGGAAGGCGACGTGGTCGATGGATGCGTCGTTCGGCAGAAAAAAGCATATCCGGTTTACGACGACGATTATGCGCGCCACGTCGCCACGATTCGTGAAGAACTTGATGCCCGTTATCCGAACCTCCATCTCGTTGGCCGCAACGGCATGCACAAGTACAACAATCAGGATCATGCCATGATGACCGCGATGTTGTGCGTCGAAAATATTCTCGCTGATACCAAGCTTTATGATCTCTGGGAGGTGAACCAGGACGCCGAATATCACGAGGCCGGTTCCGCTGCCGCCGAAGAGGACAAGACGCCAGGAACTGCGTTGCGACTTGTTCCCGAGCGAGTCGTCACCGCCCCCGAGCTCGCACCCGAAGGGTAGGGCGGTTGTCTCGACCGCCGTTCGCGGCGTCTCGTCGCGAAATTTCGACCGAGAAATCTCTTACAGTTTTCCGGAGTCTTCGAATCCTTCAATCGGCGGGCACGAGCAGAAAAGATTTCGATCGCCATAGACATTGTCGATCCTGGCCACAGCCGGCCAGAACTTGTACTCGCGCGTCCACGGCGCCGGAAACGCGGCTTGCTCCCGCGAGTAGGGGCGGTCCCATTTGTCCGACGCGATTTGTCGCGTCGTGTGCGGTGCGTTCTTGAGCAAATTATTTTGCCGGTCTTGTTTTCCGTTGGCGACCGCTTCGATCTCTGCGCGAATTGAAATCATTGCCTCGCAAAAACGGTCGAGCTCGTGTTGCGGTTCACTCTCGGTCGGCTCGATCATCATCGTGCCGGCAACGGGAAAAGAAATCGTCGGCGCATGAAAGCCGTAATCCATCAAACGTTTGGCCACGTCTTCCACTTCGATGCCGGCGCTCTTCCATTGACGAAGATCGACAATGCATTCATGCGCGACGAGTCCACGCTTGCCTTTGAACAAGACCGGGAAGTGCGGATCGAGACGTCGCGCGATGTAGTTCGCACTTAAAATCGCGATCTTGCTCGCGCGCTTCAATCCATCCGCGCCCATCATCCGGACATACATCCACGTGATCGTCAGGATACTCGCGCTGCCGTATGGCGCGGCTGCAACAGGGCCGACTCCATTTCGGATTTCGGATTTCGGATTTCGGATTTGGGAAAGAGCGGGGAGAAACGGCACGAGATGTTTGGCCACGCCGATTGGGCCCACGCCCGGGCCGCCGCCGCCATGCGGAATGCAAAACGTTTTGTGCAAATTCAAATGGCAAACATCCGCGCCGTAATCACCCGGACGACAGAGCCCAACCTGGGCGTTCATGTTCGCGCCATCGAGATAAACCTGGCCCCCGTGCGAGTGCACGATCTCGCAAATCTCGCGGATGGTTGGCTCGAAGACGCCGTGCGTGCTCGGATACGTGATCATAAACGCGGCTAGATCGTGCGCGTGCGCGTCCGCCTTTGCGCGAAGGTCGGCGAGATCGACATCTCCGTCTTTTAAGGTCGCCACCGAAACGACTTTGAATCCGGCCATGACTGCGCTCGCCGGATTGGTGCCGTGGGCGGATTGTGGAATAAGACAAACGTCGCGATGCGCTTCGTTGCGCGACTTGTGGTATTCGCGAATTGCGAGCAGGCCGGCGTACTCGCCTTGCGAACCGGCGTTCGGTTGCAATGAAACGCCCACGAAGCCGGTGATTTCGGCGAGCCATTCTGCTAACTGTTTGCACATCTCGATGTAACCGACCGTTTGCTCAGGTGGCGCGAAAGGATGCAGCCTGGAAAATTCCGGCCATGAAATCGGAAACATTTCCGCGGTCGCGTTCAACTTCATCGTGCACGAGCCGAGCGGGATCATCGAGTGACAGAGCGACAAATCGCGCGACTCGAGCCGGCGCATGTAACGCAGCATTTCGGTTTCGGTGTCGTGGGTGTTGAAAACCGGGTGACTGAGAAATCGTGACGTTCGGATGGCGAATTTCGGAAGCCGAAGTAACACAGCCGTCTCGGCTGTCGAGGTAACAGACGAGACGCCTGTCTTACGACCGGACTCGAAGATCGACATCAGGATTTCGGCATCTTCTTCAGTGGTGGTTTCGTCGAGAGAAATACCCACCGCACGATCGTCCAGCTTGCGCAGATTTATTCCAGCCTTCCCGGCCCGTGATAACAACTCGTCGGCACTCTTGGCGCCTAGATCGACGTGCAACGTGTCGAAAAAGTTTTCGTGAGCGAGCTTTAGACCTGAACCGATCAGAGAATCGGCAAGCTTAAGCGTGCGGTGGTGCACGCGCTGCGCGATCGCATGCAAGCCGCGGGGGCCATGATAAACTGCGTACATGGACGCGATGACGGCGAGAAGAACTTGGGCCGTGCAAATGTTACTCGTGGCTTTGTCGCGCCGGATATGTTGCTCGCGTGTTTGCAATGCGAGGCGATAAGCGGGCCGTCCTTCGGCATCGTGTGAAACGCCGACGAGACGTCCGGGCATGTGGCGTTTGTATTGGTCGCGGGTCGCGAAATAGGCGGCGTGCGGCCCACCGAAGCCAAGCGGAACACCGAACCGCTGCGTGCTCCCGACAACAACGTCGACATCGAACTCTCCTGGCGGTTTCAACAACGTAAGCGCGAGAATGTCGGCGGCAACTACGACAAGCGCGCCCGCTTCGTGCGCTTGCTTTACGAACTCAGCGTAATCGTGGATCGCGCCGTCGGTCGCGGGATATTGCACAAGCGCACCAAAAACCGCGTTGTCGAACTTGAAGCGCGAGAAGTCTTCGATCTTGACCTCAATGCCGAGCGGTTTCGCGCGCGTGCGCACGACTTCAATCGTCTGCGGGTGACAATTGTCCGCGACGAAAAAAGTGTTTCGATCAGAAGTCACGGCGTGACACAGCGTCATCCCCTCGGCGGCGGCAGTCGCCTCGTCGAGCAGCGATGCGTTTGCAATCTCCATGGCGGTGAGATCGGTGATCATGGTCTGGAAATTGAGCAGCGCTTCGAGGCGGCCCTGGGCGAGCTCAGCCTGATACGGCGTGTAGGCGGTGTACCAACCCGGATTCTCCAAAATATTTCGCTGGATCACGGGCGGCGTGATGCAATCGGAATAGCCAGCGCCGATAAACGAACGCGCGACTTTGTTCTTCTTCGAAATGGCGCGCAGTTCGGCGAGCGCTTCCGCTTCGGATTTCGCTTCCGGCAAATTTAGTTGTCGATCTAACCGGATATTCTTCGGAACAGTCGCCTCGATCAGTGCGTCAAGATTGTCGAAGCCCAGCTCGCGCAACATCTCGCGCACTTCGTCCTCGTTCGGACCGATATGACGGTCGGCGAAAGAATATTCGGAGACATTATCGCACGATTGCACCGGAAGAGATTACGGAGCGCGACAAGTGCTTCAAGTGCTGTAGCCACGGCGCTCGGTCGCCGTGTTTTTTGTGAACCATCGCGTCGCCCCGACGGAGCGGGGCGGCTACAACTATTTGGAATCGCAGGTTTCAACGCCGTGGCTTTTCAACTGCGCGCGGAGTTCGGCGAGATGCTCATGATTCCGCGTCTCGACCGTGCAGAGAACGTTGACCGCGGAGACATCCGAGCTGGCGAAAGCTCGATCGTGCACGACTTGTTTGATGCTCGCACCGGTCGAAGCGATTTGCGCGGCGAGATCGGCGAGGCCGCCCGGGCGGTCGCTAATCACAGCTGTGAATCGGCCCAGTCGGCCGTCGGCGACGAGGCCACGTTCGATCACGCGACTGAGGACGTTGGGATCGATGTTGCCGCCGCAAAGCAGCAGCACGCAGCGCTTGCCCTTGAAGTGCGAAAGTTTTCCCGACATGCACGCGGCGAGCGGAGTGGCGGCGGCTCCTTCGACGACGCTTTTTTCCAATTCGACGAGCCGCAGAATGGCGAGCGCGATCTGCTCTTCCGAAACAGTGACGGCAAGATCGACAAGTGGCTTTGCGATTTGAAACGCGTTGGCGCCGACTTGAGGAATGGCGAGCCCATCGGCCAGCGTCGGATGCATTGCAGTCTTGGTTGGCTTGCCGGCTTCGAGCGCTGCGGCAAAGCTCGCGACGTTTTTTGCTTCCACGGCGACACTCTTTGCTTTTGGGCGCAGAGTTTTTATGGCCAGCGAAACGCCAGCGAGCAAACCGGCGCCGCCTACCGGAATAATGACCGCGTCAAAGTCGGAAACTTGTTCGACGATCTCGAGTCCCATCGTTCCCTGGCCGGCGATGATGGCAGGGTCATCATAACCGTCGATGTAAGCGAGACCGTTTTCTTTTGCGATCTCATGCGCGCGCGCTTTCGCTTCGGTGAAATCTTTTCCGTGAAGCACGACGGTGGCGCCGAGCTTCTGGCAATTGGTTACTTTGATGAGGGGCGCGAACTTCGGCATCACGACGGTGGCGGGAATGGCGAGCAATTTGCCTTGATAAGCGAGCGCTTGCGCATGATTGCCGGCCGAGGCGGCGATGACGCCCCGCTTTTGCTGGTCGGGCGGAAGTTGCACAAGCGCATTGCGCGCACCGCGTTCCTTAAAACTTCCGGTCCGCTGCAAGTTGTCGAGTTTGCAGAAAATTTCCATGCCGGTGATCTCGCTGAGTGGGATGGAATGCTGACACGGCGAATAGTAGACGGCACCCTTGATGCGATCGCGTGCCGCTTCGATGTCCTTGAACAAGATCACGCCGTCTCAATGTTCGCGTAAGATCGACAATCGACAAGATCGACAATCTGTCGCCGCTCGCCGCGGCGAGCGCGACGCTAAGGTTTGACGCGCGGGTGCGCCGCTCCAAGGGCGGGTCTACAGCTTCGAATCAAGGACTTCGCGCACTTTGATGGCGAGCTGCTCGGAATCGAACGGCTTGGCCAGGAAAAACATTCCGTGATCGCGCCGATCGTGCGGATGGAGCGATTCTTCGAGATAGCCAGAGATAAAAATAATTTTCGTGTCTGGAATTGTCTGGCGGAGCCAATCGGCAAAGCGGCGTCCGCTCATCTGCGGCATGACCATGTCGGTAAGAAGAAGCTGCACCTTTCCGGATGCACGATCCGATATCAAGCACTTGGCGTCGTCGCCATTGGCGGCTTCGATCACTTCGTAACCGAGCTTGCGCAAAAGCCGCACGGAAATGTGACGAACACTGATGTCGTCTTCCAAAACAAGAATGGTTTCATTTCCAGTGGGCAATTTGCCCGAGACCGGTTTCTTGTAAGAGGGCGGAGGCGGAGCAGGAACTCGCGGGAAATAGATTTTCACGGCGGTGCCTTTCCCCAATTCGCTTTCGATGGCGATGTATCCACCGCTTTGGCGAACAATTCCATAACTGGTGGCGAGACCGAGGCCGGTTCCTTCGCCTTCGTTTTTCGTTGTGAAAAACGGCTCAAAGACGTGCGCCTTAACTTGATCGCTCATGCCGACGCCAGTATCGACTATATTAATTAGGACGTATTCGCCGGGTTCGAAATCTTCGACCCCACCGGAAGGCCGGGTCTCCTTGTCGATGCCGACAGTTGCGGTTTCCAGGGTGAGCGTTCCGCCGGCGCGCATGGCATCGCGGGCGTTGACCGCGAGATTCAAGATGATGTGATTCAACTGGCCGGGATCGACCTTGATATAAGCGCTGTCTTTGAGCTCGTGGAGATGACACACGACATGAATGTTCTCGCCAATCAAGCGGAGCAGTGAGCGCTCGAGGTTGGTGATGATGGAATTGACCTCTACCGTTTCGGCTTCGAGCGGTTGGCGACGGCTGAAGGCAAGCAAATGTTGCGTGAGGTCGGAGGCTCGACCGGCCGCGCTTCGTATTTCCGCGACATGATTGGCGAGCACGCCTTTGAGCTGCAGGTCCTGAAGAAGCAGATCGCTGTATCCGAGAATCGTAGTGAGAAAATTATTGAAGTCGTGTGCAACGCCGCCGGCGAGTTGGCCGAAGGCTTCCATTTTTTGAGAACGACAAAGCTGATCCTGCAATTGTTTGCGCGCGGTGATGTCCATGAGCGAACCAACAAAACGGACCGCGTGGCCTTGACCATCACGGAGAATGAGGGCGCGTTCGAGCAAATGGACATAGTTCCCGTCGGCGCGGCGGAAACGATATTCGCCGCTCCAATGTTGGTTATTCGCGGCGATGGCATCGCGAATACTGGCGGCGATACGGGCGCGATCTTCGGAATGAACGTTTTTCTGCCAGAAGCCAATCTCGCTCTTGGTCGCGGCGGCCTCGTATCCAAGCAGACTCTCCAGACCTTGCGGCCAGGAAAGAAGACCGCTTTTTACATTCCAATCCCGAACTGCATCGTTTGTAGCCCGGGCAACAATCTCAGGATGGTCTTGATTTTCTGACGGACGGTTTTCAGATAATGCGCGGTTTTCGTACTCATAAGCTGGACAATGTGGAATCGCCGGCGATTGGTTGGCGCCGTCTAATCGGGTTGTTTCCCCAGTTTCATTCCCGGTAGAGAGTCGCATGCGTCACAAACAATCGAGAGCGAGAGGGAAAGGGAGCTAATTCCGTGCCCTTGTTTTGAGGCAGAGAAACTGAACGCTTTTGCATTTTGGTAAGTGCGAAAAACATTGCGGCCTGCGGAGGTTATCGTGGCCAAGATCGACATCGCGTCGTTACAGCTCTTGTTACAGCTCTTAACAATCAGAAGGCCACTGTCGGTGCTGCGAATCTTACGAGACTGATGACGTGAATCCGCGCGCGCGCTCGGATATATTACCTTTTAGAGGATTCCGATGTCGCCGAATTTTTTACTTGGATGATGCGACCTTGTTTCTCGGCCGAATCCGGCAGTGATTTCTCACCATCGAGACCAAGCGCGGTAAGGCGGGTTTCTATTTCGACGTGAAAAGAAAACCTCACGTACTTGGCCTCAACGCCGAGCATGGAAAGGTTGAACAATCGCTTGCGCGCGAAGGGAATTACGCCTTCGACTTCTGTCCACTTCGAACTGTTGGCCGGCAGGCGATAATTCGAAATCGCAATCTTCAATTCACCGTGAGCGGCGGCGTTTTCGTTAACGAAAGTAAAGCGGTCGATCGAAGCCGCTTTCGGAAGCGCAATCACAAAGGTGGTGTCGCCGCCCTGTAGGGGACAGCTGATGGTATCGTCGTCCATGATAAGCGCGGTGGGATTTTCCTCCCGCCAAGTGCGGCCAGCGATTGTTGCGGCCCGGCCGTCGGGCATGATGCATTCGACCTGCGCACCGCAATTCATCTGGGCATGGTTCTTGGCTTCATCCGGTGCGTCCTTGTCTTCGGATACCGGGGCCGCGGAGATGACTGTGGCGGCCAGGGTAACAAAGAAAATCATCTGGAGCCACCACATGAAACTGCCTCCAAGGTTGATTCGAGAGGGTAAGCGTATCATCCTGTCCCGATTTAGCAGCTTAGACCGGGCCACTTCGGCAATTCCCGACAAGACCTGAGCGGGGTCGCTGTTGAGAGAACTGGCTGATTCTCTGACACAATTAGCCGGGCGATTTCGCTTGCCTGCGCAGCACGTCCTCCGTAAAGATTCGGACCAAGCAACAATACCGATATGAGCAGTCGCGATCCCGGCCAGCATGGTATCGCGCCTGTTAACCTTAGCCTCGTTTCGGCCTGTCTATGAGTCGTCCGTCTTTCTCCTTTTTACGCGATATTTCTGCCGGGCGCATCGCCGTCGCTTTTTTGTTCACGCTCCTTGTCGCAGTATCAATTGTTCGCGCCCAGGACGTGATCCGACCGTCGCTCGCGGGCGAAGCCGCTTCGGAGGCGCGTCGCCAGGATATCGATCGTATTCCTTACAACCTGTTACTGGGACCGGTGCGCTTTCGTTTTAGCGCCACCATGGGAGTCGAATATAACGACAATATCAATCTCGCGGAAGTCAACGAGCAGGAAGACATCATCCTCCGGCCACAGGTGAACCTTGATGCGATCTGGCCAATCACTCAGCTCAATACTTTAAGAATGGATATTGGACTCGGCTATGCCTGGTACCTTGACCACTCCAATGCCAATACCAATGGCGTTCTCCTCGCCCCTGGCTCGCAACTAGCTTTCGATATTTTCGTGGGCGACTTTCGCATCAACATTCACGACAAATTTCTGCTGCAACAGGACCCGATCGCGGAACTCGCCCTCAGCAATGTGGTTGATTATGGCCGTTTCGAAAATACCGCCGGTGTCTCCGTTCTCTGGGATCTCAACAAGGCATTGCTCACGGTGGGCTACGATCACTACATATATATCTCGACCACATCTGTCTTTGATTATCTCAATCGAAACGCGGAAGAATTTTCCGCCAGCATGAGCTTCGCGGTCACCTCGACCACAAACATCGGAGTTGAGGGAGCCTTTGTTTACAATTACTACGATCAACATGTTTTAAACGATTCGCGCGCCTACACCGCGGGAGCATTTGGGGAGACGCAGATTACTAACAATCTGAGGCTGCGTCTGGCAGGCGGTTACCAGTGGATCCAATTTGATAATAATGGAGTGGTCTCGACGTTCTTCGCCGATCGGCACGATCTATCCGATTACTACGCCAATATTCTGATCGCGCATCGCATCAACGCTGCCATCAAACAAACATTGAGCGCCGGCCACGAAGGCCAGCTTGGTGTTAATTCCAATTTCATCGAATTGAATTATATTCGCCACACGGTTTCCTGGAACATCATTCGGAACACTCTTCTCTCCACCGAGTTTTTCTTTGAGGATGCGGATGATTCGGGTGGTTTCATCAACGAACATCTTCACCGTTTCGGCGGCGCCATTACGGTTGGATATCAATTAACCCCACACATCACGCTGGGGGCACGGTATCAATACACCCAGAAAGATTCCGACGTGTTCCTGCGCGATTATAAACAAAACCGTGTTTCCATTGACGGCACTTACAGTTTCTAAAGCCATGAGGCGGAAATGAGATACAGGGTCTGTGCAATCACCTTCGCTTTCAGCGTTTGGCTTTCAGTAACGGGGCACGCGCAGAGATACAATCCCGGTTACAATCAAGACGCGGCCACCCCCGTTCCGCCGCCGCCGCTCGCGGAGAAATCGACTCCGGCCGATCTTCCACCCACCACGAGCACGGTCATGCGGACGAACTCAATGGCTGTGCTGGACGACAAAAAGAAGCTTGGGCCAAACGACTACGTCAGTTTTCGCGTGGTCGAAGATCGAGATAACGAATCCCAACGTCTGCGCGTAAACGATAACGGCGAGCTGGAAGTCCCCTACATCGGCTTGGTTCCGGCACAGGGACGCACGTGTAAAGAGCTTGCCCACGCCATTAAAAGCGCGTTCGAAAAGGAGTACTATTACCACGCCACCGTCATTCTCGCGGTCGATCGCGTTAGTGAAAAATCACGTGGGCGCGTTTACGTTTACGGTTCCGTGAAAGGGCAGGGACCACAGGAGATTCCGGCGGACGAAAGCTATACCGTCAGCAAAGCGGTCATTCGCGCTGGTGGCTTTGGTGATTTCGCCAATAAGCGCAAGGTCAAGGTGACTCGGAAAAATGGCAAAGACTTCGTTATCGATCTTAAGCGCGTTATCGAGGAAGGACACACCGAGGACGACATCGTGCTCCAACCCGATGACCAAATCTTCGTTCCGCAACGCTTGATCAACATGTAGGTATGCAAGTTCCCGCGCTCGAAAAACCGGCTCCGGCACCCTGGTCCACCGCCTTTATCACGCGCCTGCATCGCTACAAGGCGCTCCTTTTGCGACGCTGGTGGATTCTCGTTTTGACCGTCTGCCTGGGCTTATTTGTCGAGGCCTGTATTATTTTCCAAACCCCGCCGTCATTTCTTTCCCAGAGCAAAATGATGATGGCCGGCAAATTGAATATCGCGCAAGGCGCGGTTTACAGCGAAGACAACCAAAACTTTTACGGCACACAGGTCCAGCTCATGCAGAGCACTGACGTTAAACGCAGCGCCGAAGCACTCGTCCGTTCCACCCATCCCGAGCTGCAACCAGTAAGAGTGGATATCGCGATCACGCAAAGACCGCGCACTTCGATCTTTGAGCTGCAGGCAATCGGCAGCGCCGGTGACTATACGCAGGCTTATCTCAATGCGTTGATGCAGAAGTATCTCGATTTTAAAAAGGGGATGCGCGAAGACCAGGGCCATCAGGTCACCACCGGCATCACCGAGCAGCTCATCCAAACCGAAAAAGACTTGCGAAATGCCGAGGATGAAATGCTCGAGTTTCAAAAACAAAACAACATCGGTTTTATCCAGGAAGAGGGAAACAGCGCCGCTCAATATCTCGTGAAATTGAATCGCGAGTACGCCGGCCTCAAAACCCAGCACGAGCTGCTCACCCTTCTCGATCTTGATCAAAACCTCGATCGCGCGCAGAACAGCAAGCCGGAAGCTTCGCCCGGAACTGAAAACGGCGCAGACCGCGGTCTGGCGTTTGCCGACGTTGGTCCGGAAGCAGATTATTTAAAGGCAAAACAACAGCTGCAGCTCCTCAAAGCGGAACGCGACACACTCTCCAAAGACCTTCGTCCCAAGCATCCCAAGATCATCAAACTCAACGACGAAATCGATAAGGAAGAAAAACTCATCCAGGTTTTTCGTCAGGACACGGTGGAGAAATTGGAAACCCGCCGCAAATCCATCGGCAAGCAGATGGAAAACCTCCAGACCAACATCAAGGAATGGGAAGCCAAGGCGCTCGATTTGAGTCAGCGCCTCGCCCAATTCAATCGCGTCAAAGGGAAGGTCGATCGGCTCAAGACTCTCTATGACCGTCTGACCAACAATTTGAAAGACGTGGACGTGTCACAGGTCGTCGATATCGGCGACAAGGTTTCCATAATGGAAATGGCGACCGCCCCGGTCTCGGTGCGACCCGGGTTGTTTAAGAGTCTCCTCATCGGCTTTGCCTGCGGTGCGCTCGCCGGTATCGGCGTTCTTCTGCTCCTCGATCGCATTGATGATCGCATGGCCTCGTTCAGTGAATTTCAACACCATTTCTCTGAAAACGTCCTCGGCCAGATTCCAAAAGAGAAAGTCAAAGGCGAGGTCAATTTGCTTCAGCCGGACGATGCCCGGCATGTCTTCGCCGAATCTTATCGCAACGTCAGGTCGTCAATCTTTTTCATGCCTTACGAGGGTCCGCGCCCCAAGACATTTCTCATCACCAGCGCGGTGCCAAACGAGGGAAAATCGACAGTTTCTTCCAACCTCGCCATTACCCTGGCTCTCTCCGGCGCGCGCACATTGCTCATCGACTCGGATTTGCGCCGCGGGACGATTCGCGAAGCCTTCGATATCTCTTCGAAGATCGGATTCTGCGAAGTTCTTAAACAGGAAGTAAACTGGCGCGAAGTCGTCGTGCCGACAGTTTACCCAAATCTCTTCGTTCTGCCCCGCGGCAAGACGTTGTCTCAACCAAGCGAGCATCTCTTGCGCGAATCGACCGATGCATTGCTGCGCGAGATTTACGATTCTTACGATTACATCATCATTGACAGCTCGCCCGTTCTCGCTGCCGATGACACGACCAGTCTTGCTCCCAAGATTGACGCCACTCTCTTTGTCGTGCGCCTTTCTTACACTTCGGCCCGTCTCATTCGCAAAGCGCTTGAGCTGCTTTACAGCCGGCAGGTAAATATTCCGGGCGTCATTCTTAACTTCGTCGATACATCGCTGCCCGAATATTATTACTACCAGTATTCGGAATATTATAATACGCCCGTGCCGGGAGGGACGGGAGAAGACGTCACAGCTTCGCCTCGCGAACAACCGACACAGGCTCAGCCCTCGTAATTACGGGATTGCGGACTCGGTCTGGCCGCGCCACCTTGCGCCGCCGCCATAGCTAAGATCGACATCTACCCGTGCGCGCCAACTCCAGTGATTTGGATGGCACTTCAAAAGCTATTCCAGCTTTGCTTGAGTGAGGCTTCATGAGTTTCTTCGGTCCAATTTCTCCACCTGCCCTCGACGAAAGTTCCACGCCGTTGATCCGGCTGGCGCTTCATCGCGCCAAGATCGTAGGCAACTTCGCTTTCGTGCAAGGCGTCGTGCAGCTGATCGGATTTTGCAGCGGCATCCTTCTCGTCCGCTGGCTCGATCAACGCGAGTACGCCTACTTCACCATTGCCAACACCATGCAGGGCACGATCAGCTTGCTTGCCGACATTGGGGTGAGCGTCGGCTTGGTCTCCATCGGCGGCCGTGTCTGGCAAGATCGACATCGTTTCGGCGAGCTCATCAACACCGGGCTCAGCCTAAGAAAAAGGCTCGGCGCCATCGCCATAGTCGCTGTCACGCCGATTCTCGCTTTCATGCTGTTGAAAAATGGCGCGCCCATTTCTTACACCGCGCTCTTGATCGCGATTGTGGTGGCCGGCATCTCGGTTGAATTGTCCATCGGCGTCCTCGCCGTTGTCCCGCGGTTGCGTTCCGACATCTCCCTCATTCAACGCATAGACCTTACCGGTGCAATTATTCGGCTGTGCTTATTGCTTTCACTAACGTTCATCTTTTTAAACGCCGGTATCGCCGTCGCGGTGGCGACTGGCACTTTGTTTTTGCAATACACTTTGCTGCGCCTCTATGTCGGCAAAGTTGTCGATCGTAGTGCGCCCCAAAACGCGCAAGATCGACGTGAAATCATTCGCTTGACCAAACACCTCGCGCCGAATGCCGTCTT
>WNFR01001828.1_pt1 | contig 22241 bp, 18 predicted proteins | sample 5400221 | NCBI WGS metagenome assembly WNFR01 (sample SAMN13153357, study PRJNA577476) | soil metagenome | isolation source: 40 cm soil under Madrone tree | place: USA:California | collected 2016-06-14 | reverse complement strand
CCAGGCCGACCAGCACCAGCGCGATCATCAGCAAAGAGGTCGCTACCGGCCTCAATACGAACAGGCGGGAAATGTTCATGGGGTGCACATCGCCGACTACCCTTATGCGCCGTCTGTGGACGCGCCTGCGCGTTGCGCGGGAGTACCTGGTTTTTTCTTCCGCGTCCCCGCCGTGGAGGGCGCGACGCCGGTGTCCGCTCCCGCAAGGCTAATCTTGGCGCCGTCGCTGAGCCGGTCGGTGCCATCGATGACCACCGTATCTCCGATGGATAAACCGGACAGGATGGCGGTGTTCTTCCCGTCGCTCGGGCCCAAGCTGATCTTTCGCACGGATACCGTGTGATCCGCATTGGCCAAGTAGACGTAGTCGCCGGGCGCGCCGCTGAGCACTGCCGGCGTGGGCACGAGCACCGCCCGGTTCAGCGTGTCGACGAGAACTTTGACGTTGACGAATTCGCTCGGGAACAGCGCCTCGTCGTCATTGGGGAAGCTCGCGCGCAGCGTCACGGTGCCGGTGCTCGTGGCCATCTGGTTGCTGATCGCATACAGCGTGCCGGTCGCAATTTTCCGAGCGTTGTCGCTCGAATAGGCGGTGACCGGCAGCTTTGCGCCGGAATTGAAACGTTCGATCACCTTGTCGAGGTCGTTCTGGGCCACCGTGAATTCCACCGTCGTCGGCTTCAAGGTGGTAATGACGACGATGCCGGTCGAGCTCGAGGCGGTGACGTAATTGCCCGGGTCGACCAAACGCAGGCCGACCCGGCCGGCGACGGGCGCCGTGATGTGGCAATACACGAGGTCGAGCCGGAACTGAGCAATATTGGCTTGGTCGGTCTTGATCTGGGCTTCGTCCTGTTGGACCAAGTACTCCTGGTCGGTGACGATCTGCTCAGCGATGGCCTTTTGCGCGCGCAATTGATGGAAGCGGGCAAGGTCGGAACGCGCCTGAGCCAGCGCCGACTGATCCTTGAGCAGTTGCGCTTGCGCCTGTTGCAAGTCGATCTCGAATTGACGCGGATCGATCTGGGCCAGAAACTGCCCTTTGGCCACATCCTCGCCTTCGCGATAACCGACCGCGGTCAGATAGCCGCTCAACTGGGGCAGCACGGTTACCGTGGCAATGGGCGAGACTGTGCCGAGCTCCGTCAACGTTTCTGGCATGTCGCCGCTGGTCGCTTGGGCGACTTTGACGACCTGAGGTGCGGCGCCACGCGCATGTGACTCATGCGTGAACGAGCGTACGAGCACGACAACCACCAGGCCCGCAATCACCGCCACGGCAACGATCAAACCCGTACGGCGCTTTCCAGGACGTTGCACCGACTGTGTGTCCTGTTCTTCGCTCATACCGTCTCCATTTGCCACGCTCCTCCAAGCGTCAATGGCCAAGATGGCGGTCGAAGAATCCGGTGATCTCGTCGAACGCCTTCTTGGTCTCGGGCACCCGATCATCGAACTGGTACTGCGCGTGCGACTGGCCCTCGTAGACTTCGAGCAGCGCATCGACGCCGGCGTCCCGAAGCTTGCGGTGCACGCGTACGGTATTGCTCAGCAGTAGATCGCGTGTCCCGGTAGTCAGGATCGAGGGCGGGAAGCCGTGCATATCTCCGTAGACGGGTGAGAGCAATGGATCCTTGAGATCATGGCCGCGGGCGTAGACAACCGTGCCGGCATCGCAGAATCCATTGCGGGATACCAGGACGTTGTCGACCATCTCGTTGGTGTAGAACGTGTCGCCGGACTTCGTGACGTCCGACATCGGGGTACCCGGTGCTATCGCGCCAGGCAGCCGAAGCCCCTCCCCCTTTGCCCGCAGCATCATCTCGAGCACTAACGCGCCGCCGGCGGATGTGCCGAAAACCGCCATATTCTTCGGGTCGGTTGTCTTCAATGCCGCTTTGTATACCGTCATCGCATCATCGAGGGCTGCGGGAAAGTAACCCTCGGGCGGCATTCGGTAATCGATCGAGATTACTTTGAAGTGCCCAAACCCCGCCATCATGATCGCCTCACCCGTTCCCGACTCGCCGGGAAACAGTACATAGCAGCCGCCATGTAGGTGAATGAGCAGCTTGTCACGGTGTTCGGGCGGGATGACGTCGGGCGTGACGACATAGATTTTCACCCCGTCCATCGTCCCGGGCTGCACCGTGACGTGCAGGCGCTGGCGCATGGCCGGGAGGGCCTGGACGGTCTTGGCAGCCTGCACGTTGGCAGCCGTTCGCCATTCCTCGCCAGTCTTCCACAACACACTCCAAGCGGGATTGCGCGGCGCCGCAATGATCTTCTGCAGCTCGGGGCTGACATCCGCCGGCACTGGCAGGGTCTTCGCCGGCACCTGCAAGGGTGCCAGCGCGCTATCGTCGGCCAGAGCGGCACCGTAAGGCGCGGCGAGAGCGGTGCAGGCGAGCGCGAGCACAGGAAGCCTAGTGAGATCCATGGAAGAATTCTCCCGCTGTGGTCGGGCTCATGCGCTCATTTCCTGCGACCTAGCTTCGTTGTTCCCGGCTGCCGGCCGGAGCGACTTGATCGGCTGCGCGGGGACTCCGCGATATCCTCACAGGCACTGATTTGTAAGACGGGGTCCCGCTGAGCTGATCGTGATAGGAAAGCGGTACAAGAGCGTTCGCTTCTGGGTAATAGGCGGCGACCGACCCACGGGCGATGTCGTAGGCCACGGCAGTCAGGCCGGTAAGGCGCAAACAATTGCCGGATGGAATGGCCGTTTCGACGTCGACGACATCGCCGTGTTCTAGCAAGCGCGTGGCAAGATCCTCTTCGTTTACGAAGAGGACATCCCGCCGACCGAAGACTCCACGGTATCGGTCGTCCAGCCCGTAGATGGTCGTGTTGTACTGGTCGTGGCTGCGGATCGTCGTCAGCTTCAACACATCGGCCGCGGCGATCTCAGGATCCTCGGCGAGGCCTTGGAACGGGATGAATTCGGCTTTGCCGGACGCGGTGTTCCAGACCCTCATCGTGGGTGGCAGCGGCAATCGGAAGCCGCCGGGAATCCGGATACGGTTGTTGAAATCCTTGAAATCCGGGAAGACAGCCTCGATCCCATTGCGGATCCGATCGTAATCGGCGGATAGGTCCAGCCAAGGAACTTTGCTGTTTGGCAAGGTGGCATGGGCCATGCCGGCGAGGATTGCCGGCTCGGACCGCAACTGCTCCGACGCGGGCCGCAGCTTGCCGCTCGACGCATGCACCATCGACATCGAATCCTCGACTGTGATGGATTGCGGACCCGTCGCTTGCATGTCCTGTTCCGTGCGGCCAAGGCATGGGAAGATGAATGATTGTTTGCCGACCAGCAGATGCGAGCGGTTCAACTTGGTGCCGATGTGCACCGTGAGATCTAGCGTGGACATGGCCCGATAGCATTGCGCGGGATCCGGAAGCGCTACAGCGAGATTGCCGCCGAGGCAGATAAGTGCCTTGGACCTGCCATCGATGATTGCCTGCATCGCGGCTATCGCGTCATGGCCATGCACCCGCGGAGGTTTGAAGCCGAACACGCGTTCGATCCCGTCCAGCATGGCGGCGGTCGGCTTCTCGGTAATGCCGACCGTGCGATCCCCTTGCACGTTGGAATGGCCGCGCAACGGGCAGATGCCGGCACCGGATTTTCCGAAATTGCCGCGCAGTAATAATAGGTTGGCGATCTGCTGCACGTTGGACGTACCCTTGCTGTGCTGCGTGATGCCCATTCCGTAGCTGACGATGGTAGCGTTCGACTTCGCATACGCCTCGGCGACGGATTCCAATGCATCGCGCGACAACCCACAGGCCGCCTCGATGGGTAGCCATTCGGCGGCACGCAAGTCCGTTGCGAAAGCATCGAATCCATTGGTATGCGCAGCGATGAATTCGTGGTCGAGCACCGCACTCGCGGGGCCGGCGTCATCATCCAAGGCAATGAGCGCCTTCATGATGCCCTTGAGCGCCGCGGCATCGCCACCAACTTTGACCTGATAGTAGGACGACGCGATGGGCGTCGAACCGAAGCTGGCCATTTCCACCGGGTTTTGCGGATCGGTGAAGCGTTCGAGCGCGCGTTCCCGGAGCGGATTGAACACGATGATCGGCACGCCACGGCGGGAAGCCTCGTGCAGGGTGCCCATCATTCGCGGATGGTTCGTGCCTGGATTGTGTCCCATGGCGATGATGAGATCGCAATGCTCGAAATCATCGAGTGAGACGGTGCCTTTGCCGATACCAATGGACATTGGCAAGCCGACACTGGTGGCCTCGTGGCACATATTCGAGCAGTCCGGGAAATTGTTTGTGCCGTATTCGCGGCCGAAGAGTTGATAGAGGAAGGCAGCTTCGTTGGAAGCACGGCCCGAGGTGTAGAACTCCACCATGTTCGGATCCGGCAGACCACGAAGGACTTCCCCGATGTGCCCGAATGCCTCATTCCAGCCGATGGGCTGGTAGGTGTCGGTAACACCATCATAAACCAACGGTTGGGTCAGACGACCTTGGTTCTCCAGCTCGTAATCGGTCCATTCCAGCAGGGCCGACACTTTATGGCCGGCAAAGAATTCCTGCGTTACTCGCTTCTTGGTTGCTTCCCAAGTAACCGCTTTCGCTCCATTTTCGCAGAACTGGAAGGTCGAGGTGTGCTCCTTATCCGGCCACGCACAACCTGGACAGTCGAAACCGGCCGGTTTGTTGGTGCGGTACAGAAGCAGCGGCGCCTCCAGGACGTCCATCTGTTCGCGTACGGCACGCGCTGTAGCACGAAGCGCGCCCCAGCCACCGGCGGGACTCTCATAGGGCCTAATTCCTGGGACTTTGCGTCGTGTCGGCATTTTAGCTTTCCTCATGCATCAATCTGCAGGCCGATGAAACCGATTGCCACACGGCCGGCATTTCGATGATTCAAATGCGACCGCTGCGACATCCTCGATTGGGCTCCGGCCGTGTTTCCAGCCCATTTCACATCTCTTACATCAAATTGCGGTCGTAACAGTCAAGCGGTTGCAAACGTAATCTTCGGCGAGTGCGGCGAAATAGTCCGCAAATGTCGGGCCGCAAGACTCACTCTCACCAACCTACATCGGTGAGGCAACCAATGAACAATTTGTCACGACGTGAAATCCTACTGGGCGCTGCTGCTTCGGCCGCCGCCCTCGGCGTGTCCGCTGCGGCGTCGGCGGCTTCGTTTGGCAACCCGGATTCTCCACCGGAGGGCAGGATCAACGGAAAGAGCCGCACGAGCCTAGATGACCCGGGCCCGCAAAATCCGGCGCTTGCGAACCAGTTCCCATCGTTCCAGGACCCGCCGGCCACCGACGTCAATGGAATGCCGCTGTTCTGGGCATCTTTCAACAATGCGCACAAACGCTACCAGAACGGCGGTTGGGCGCGCGAAGTCACACAAGAGGATTTCGCGATCTCGAAAGACATCTCCGGCGTCAATATGCGTCTGGCGGCGAACGGTATCCGCGAAATGCACTGGCACCAACAGTCCGAGTGGGCCATCGTGACGGACGGCGTGTGCCGGATCACGGTCCTCGACGAACAAGGTCGGCCGCAGGTCGCCGATGTGAAGACGGGCGATCTGTGGTTCTTCCCACCAGGTCTTCCGCATTCATTGCAGGGTCTGGGCCCGACCGGCAGCGAGTTTTTGCTCGCCTTCGATAACGGTATGGCCTCGGAATTCAATACGCTGCTGCTCACCGACTTCATGGCGCACACACCGCCGGAAGTGCTCGCCAAGAACTTCGGCGTGCCGGCTGAGGCATTCAAGAACATTCCGCTCGATAATCTGTGGATTTTTCAGGGTCAGGATCCGGGACCGCTGGCCGATGCCCAGAAAGCGGCACAGTCGGGCCTGGCTCTACCACCCCATCCGTACGTTTGGGCGTTCAGCGAGCAGGCACCGGACCGGCAGAACAAAAGCGGGTCCATCAAGATCGTCGACAGCCGCAATTTCAATGTATCAACGACAACCGCTGCCGCGCTGGTCACGGTCAAGCCGGGCGGCGTGCGCGAGCTGCACTGGCACCCGAACGCCGATGAATGGCAGTACTACCTCAAGGGCGAAGCGCGGATGACGGTGTTCGACACCGGGCCGAAGGCGGCCACGGCGGATTTCCGCGCGGGCGATATCGGCTATGTGAAGAAGAGCCTCGGGCACTACGTCGAGAACACGGGCAATACCGACTTGGTGTTCCTGGCGCTCTTTAAGTCTGACCACTATGCGGAAGTCTCACTGTCCGACTGGCTGGCTCATACTCCGCCGCAGCTGGTGATGCAGCACTTGAACATCAGTGCTGAAACGCTGGCGAAGTTCCCACGGAGCCGCCCGGGTTTGATGCCGATGTAGGCGTGCCGCCGCAAGTTGACCCCTGCTGCAATCCGGACGAACAGCCACTGGTGCGTCCGGGGTGCAGCAGAAGGTACGGAGTCCAAACTCATGTCGCCTCCTTTGAATATGCCTCCGGTTGACCTTGTCCTGAGTACCGGTACGACGTTTCAGACCGAACTCGCAGCGCGCGACGCGCTCGACGGACGCCGCAAAGGACTGCGGGCCTTCCTGCCCTTCGCTGGGCCCGCCATCATTGCATCGGTCGGTTACATGGACCCGGGCAACTTTGCGACCAATATCCAGGCCGGCTCCACCTACGGCTACGAGTTGCTGTGGGTGGTGCTGGCAGCGAACTTGGTTGCAATGTTATTCCAGGGGATGTCTGCCAAAATGGGCATCGTCACCGGACGCAATCTGGCGGAGCTCTGTAGGGAACAGTTCTCCCGACGGACCGTGGTTGGCATGTGGATAGCATCGGAAATCGCCGCTATGGCAACCGACGTTGCGGAGTTCCTCGGTGGTGCTCTGGGCGTCTCCCTGCTGTTTCACGTCTCGCTGCTGTGTGGTATGTGCGTTACCGGAGTGGTGACGTTTGTAATCCTGTCGCTCGACAAGAGGGGTTTCCGGCCACTCGAACTGTTGATCGCCGGGCTCGTCGCAGTCATCGGCCTCAGCTATCTGTGGGAACTCGTAATCGCGCCGCCGGACTGGCAGGCCGCGCTTTTTCACATCGTCGTCCCGCAATTGCGTGATAGGTCGGCCATCACTCTCGCGGTCGGAATCGTCGGCGCGACCATCATGCCGCACACGCTCTACCTGCATTCCGGATTGACCCAAAACAGGACACCCGCGCGTAACGACCGTGAACGCCGCGGCTTGTTGCGCTTCTCGAACCGGGAGGTCGTGATTGCGCTTGGCTTTGCAGGCTTGGTCAACCTCGCGATGGTGATGATGTCGGCGTCCGTGTTCAGCAAGTCGACACCGGGCATCGCAGACATAGGCGTCGCATATGACACGCTGATTCCGACGCTCGGCATGGGCGCGGCAGGCTTGTTTCTGGTCGCGTTGATGGCATCCGGCATCTCCAGCTCGGTGGTCGGCACGATGGCGGGTCAGGTGATCATGCAGGGATTTGTCGGATTCAGCATCCCAGTCTGGGCGCGCCGCCTGATCACCATGGTGCCAGCCTTTATCGTTGCGCTTAGTTTTAACACGATGACCGCGATGATTCTCAGCCAAGTTGTATTGAGCTTCGTCCTGCCTCTGCCGATGGTCGCGCTCGTCGTACTGTCTTCGCGAAAATCAGTGATGGGGAATTTCGTGACGGGCAAAAGAACAGCATTTGCAGCGATCGCAACGACGGTCCTGATCGTGCTCCTGAACATTGTGCTGATTAGACAGATGTTCCTTTAGCGGAGCATAGAACGATAGTGATTGCATCTGAAACCTGAACCTTCGCTCCCGCAATTGAATTGCAGCTGGCGATCTTTAGCATCATGACTGCTCATTACCCAAGACCGCTTTCTTCGATTCAGATGACGAGGGAGTACGATGGCAAAATCAGTCGCAGACCAATCCGGGGAAGTGCTGGCAGCGGCCGCCGTCGATCGAATTTGCATCGCTAGCGGGAAGCTCTCGTGAACGTTACCGCCCTTCTGCTATCGAGGCTTCAGTTCGCCTTTACGATCTCGTTCCACATCATCTTCCCGTCGTTCACGATCGGCTTGGCCGCATGGCTCACTGTGCTCGAGGCACTGCACCTCAGGACCGGCCGACAGGTATACCGGGTGTTGTTCGAGTTCTGGCTCAAAATCTTCGGCGTGGCGTTCGGACTCGGGGTCGTTTCCGGGATCGTCATGGGGTTCCAGTTCGGCACGAACTGGAGCGTCCTTTCGCGAATGTCGGGGCCCATCCAGGGACCGCTTCTCTCCTATGAAACCTTTACGGCTTTCTACCTGGAGGCCAGTTTTTTCGGAATCCTTCTCTTTGGCCGCTCGCGCGTACCGCCTTGGTTCTATCTGTTTTCGACGGCAATGGTGGCCCTGGGCACCACGCTTTCTGCCTTCTGGATCATGGTCAACAACAGCTGGATGCAGGCGCCGGTCGGCTATGTGATCCAGAACGGAATGTTCGTGCCCAATGACTGGCTCAAGATCATTTTCAGTCCGGTGCTTTGGGTGCGGTTTCCTCACATGCTGCTCGCGGCCTACATCACCGGCGGCTTCTGCGTCGCGGCCACCGGGGCCTGGTACGCGCTGCGCGGGGTGTTCAGCGCGGAGGCGCGCGTCATGCTGCGCATGGGCTTGTATCTCGCCGCCGTGCTGGTGCCCATGCAGATTTTCTTCGGACACCTGACCGGCGACTACGTGCACGATTATCAACCGGTCAAGTTCGCCGCCATCGAAGGCCGTTGGCACAATGAGCAGCCCGCGAGCGAGGTTTTGCTTGCGATTCCCGATTCGACGTCCGAGACCAACAAATACACAGTCAGCGTCCCTGTCCTCGGAAGCCTGATCGGCAGCATGAGCCTCCACTCGAAGGAGGTTGGGATGACCGATTTTCCACGCGCGGATCGGCCGCCGGTGGCCATACCTTTTTTCGCCTTCAGAGTCATGGTCGGCTGCGGCATCGCCATGCTGCTGCTGGCTTGGGTCGGGAGCTACTTGAGCCGCAAGGGCCGTGTCGAGCAGAGCCGACTGCTGCTCTGGCTGACGTTCCTGAGTTTTCCGCTCCCTTTCATTGCCACGTTGACCGGCTGGTTTACCGCCGAGGTCGGACGTCAACCCTGGACCGTCTATGGACTGCTGCGAACGGCAGACGCCGTGACTCCGTTTTTGACGGCTCGCACCGTTTTGATTTCACTCATCGTTTATTGCGCCGTGTATACCTTCATATTCGCCTTTGGAACCTTCTACATCTATCGGTTGTTGCGCGCGGGACCTGCGGGCAGCCTGGTTGTTCAACGTGCTGAAGCAACTCCGCGTCGCCCAATGTCGATTGTCGATGAGGCCCCTGTAACTTCCGTCGGTGGCGTACCCGTCGCGGTGCATCCCCTCACCCGGGCGCAATAGGAATCACCCATGGTCATCTTCTGGGTGTCAGTCCTGGCTCTGAGTATTCTGCTGTATGTGCTCCTCGACGGCTTCGATCTCGGTGTCGGTATTCTCTTTGGCCTTACGCGCGACGAATATAGGCGTCGCGCGATGATGAGCGCGGTCGCGCCGGTCTGGGACGGCAACGAGACGTGGCTCGTGGTGGCCGGAGTAGTCTTGTGGGGCGCATTTCCCGTCGTCTATGCAACCCTTTTCTCCGCGCTTTATCTTCCGCTTCTGCTCATGTTGGCGGGATTGATCCTGCGCGGCGTGGCCTTCGAGTTCCGCAGCAAGACGCAGCGGTTGCGTTGGGTGTGGAACGCCGCCTTTTCCGGAGGCTCGCTCGTCGCCGCATTCATGCAGGGAATGATGGTGGGCGCACTTGTCGAAGGGCTCCCCATCTCGCACGGCGAGTACTCCGGAGGCGAATTCGGCTGGTTGAGCCCCTTCGCAGTGATTTGCGGGGTCGGCCTGAGTCTTGGGTACACGCTTCTCGGCGCGTGCTGGCTTATCAGGAAATGTGACGCCGAAGTGCGGGCATCGGCGTATCGACTGATCCCGTACTTGTCGCTGGCACTGCTTGGTTTTCTGATTGTCGTGTTTGTCTATGCCCTGAGTGAAGACCTGCAGGTCATGAGACGCTGGCTCGAGCGCCCGTACCTGTTCGCCTTTCCGCTGGTCGCCGCCGCCGCGGCGATCGTCCTCGCTGCAAGCATCCGACGCCGTCGCGATGGGCCGCCGTTCTACATGGGCGCGCTCGTTTTTGCTGCGGCATTCGGTACGTTCGCGATTACGTTCTGGCCCTACATGATCCCGTTCTCGATCACCGTCGACCAGGCCGCGGCACCGCATACGAGTCTCGCGTTCATGTTCTGGGGAGAAGGCCTTTTCGTCTTTCCCCTCATGCTCATCTATACAGCGATCACCTACAGGGTGTTCCGCGGCAAGGTCCATTCGACCTCGCACCACTAGAACGCGCTGTCGCCTAAGCGTCTCGATCTGCTGCGTGCGGTCCATGAACATCCGGCGCGTTTCGTGAAGGCGCTGGCCGAGCGCTTGGGCCGGGATGGTCACCCGGGCTCGCAACAACTGCAGGCGAAGTGCTCGAACTGACACTTGAAAGCGGGTTCGAGCGGGCCTTGGTTGAAAACAGCAACGATGATCACGGGCGGTTCTTCTCGAGGAATTTCTGCCGCCGATCCATCGCTTTCTTTTGCGCCCCAGCAGCGCGCCGATACGAACTTAGCGCGGCCCCCTTTGCGGGCCCCACGGGTGCGTCCAACATGCGCCGGAAAGCGTCTGCCTCGGCCTCCAAGAGTTGGTTCAATACCTGCTCGATTCGCTCAAGCTCTTCGAAGAAGTCCGCGCGTTTCTGGCGCGGCATAGTTGCGCTCCAGCCCGGAGGGGCCAGTAGTGTATGTCAAATGCTCAACTGTTCGATCACCCCTTCTAGGATCTCTTTTTCCTCGTGCAGAGCTTGCCGCCACTCGTGTTTCTCTGTCTTGACGATCTCCTCTCTCAAATCGGACACATAGATTTCCAATGCGCGGCGCGCGGTATTTCGTTCTGGCTCGCTGAAGTCGAACAACATTGGGCCTCCTCTATACACCTGACTGAGCGTGGGAAGGTGGACGGAACGGATCGGGGACGTCGTCGGCCCCAAGCGCATCAAGTACCGTTGTGTGTGGCGGAACCGCCGTGTCTGACCCAGTGCTGAGGTCACGCCAGCGATCGGTCAGTGTGATCCTACACCGTGCGAGCTGCGCACGGAGCCTACAAGCCGTGGGTCTCGGTGTCAGAGTTCCATGTTCTTTTCCCACCCACACGCTGGATCGAACGTTTCGCGCAGACAGGTCAGCAGCGCCTGGACGCGGGTGAGGTGCGAGCGGCTATGAGGAATCTGCGCACGAATCCAGAACTGAGGGACGGGGAACGCGTCAAGGAGCCGGACGAGTTGTCCGCGCGCAAGAGCAGTGCTCGCCATGTAGGACGAGACGATCGCAATGCCTACCCCGGCTAGCGCTGACTCGAGCAACATATGGCCGTCGTTCGTAGTCAGGTGCGGTTCGACGGTCACGGCGATCTGGCCTTCAGGGCCCGTGAATGACCATATCGGTCCGGATGGTCCGAAGTTGAGCAACCGGTGTCTCGACAGGTCTGCCGGATGCTGCGGCTCACCATTCACCGCCACATATTCCGGTGATGCGACGACGAACCTATCGAGCGGACACAGGCCCACGTCGAGCACATCGTCGTAGCTCGCAGGCAGCATGCCCACCACAAGATCGAAGCCCTCCTCAACCGGATTTACGGTCCGGTCGATGACGACCACGTCCAGCGAGACATTCGGGTGTGCGTGCTGAAAGCGCGCCAGCACTCCGGCGAGGAACACCGTCGTCAGAGTGGTGGGCACCTTGATACGCAGAGGTCCTTCGAGGTTGTTCGTTTGCCCTGAGATGCTGCTGATTGCGTCGTCTACGTCGTGAACAATGCGTTGAGCGACGGGTAGCAGACGTCGTCCCTGGTCGGTCAGTGAGACCTTGCGCGTACTTCGTTCGAACAACGACGACCGCACGTTCCATTCGAGCTGTTCGATCCGGCTGGTCACGACCGATGTCGAAATATGCAACTTTCGCGACGCCGCCGAGAAGTTTCCGCACTGCACGACCTCGAGAAACGTTCTGAAATTGGTCACGATGTCCATTTTCGCCTCGCCAGTGACGCCTCATCGGGCTTTCCCTAGGGCGACTATCATTCTGTAAAACAGAAAACTGTTGCCTGAAAATAGGTTATTCACCATCTTCTAGCGAGCAATTATAGTAGGTCCACAGATTTTTGGGATCGATACGGAGGACCGGTGGCAATGATTCGCAAATATGATGTCGTGGTCGTCGGCGGTGGCTCCGCTGGCGTCGCCGCCGCCGTCGGGGCGGCACAAACAGGCGCAAAGGTGGCGGTGATCGAAGCGGCGGGCTGCCTTGGCGGTGCATCGACCACGCGCGGCGTGCTGACCTATTGCGGCATCTATACCCTGCAGGAGGAGCCTCGGCAGGCCGTGCGGGGCGTAGCCGACAACGTAATTACCACGCTTCGCGCGATGAGCGCCATTACACCGCCGCAACGGCATCGCGGCGTCTTCCTGATCTTCGATCCCGAAGCCGTCAAGCGGGTTCTCGACAAGGTTTGCCAGGACGCCGGTGTCGAAGTTCTTTTGCACTCGTGTGTGACGGAGGCGCAGCGCGCCGACGGCAAAATCTCGCAGGTTCGCTGTGCCGATCATTCAGGCGAACACTGGCTCGAGGCGGACGCATTCGTGGACGCCAGTGGCGATTGCGATCTCGCCGCGTTCAGCGGCGCCTCGACGCGTTACGGCAACGGCGGCGCGGTTAATCTCGGCACGCTCGGAACTCGATTTGGCGGCGTTGCAGCCGATGCGGATATTTCGGCGGAAAGTGTGCACGCGGTGATTCACGCAGCCAAGCACGACGACGATGGCAGCGACCGCCGACGGCTGACGAAGGACAAAAGCGTCATTGCGCGTCTGCCGATTTCCGGGGACGTCGTCGCCTATCTGGCGTCCGTTGACTACGATCCGCGCGACGTTGCAAGCCTGTCCAAGGCAGAGGCAAGCGGCAGGGAACAGGCGTGGCAATACCTGGAGATACTGCGCGGGCTGCCTGGCTGGCAACGCGCATACCTCGCCTCCACGGGTCCGGAGTTTGGAACGCGGGAAAGCCGCCATATCAACAGCGTCCGTCAATTGAAATGGGACGACGTGCTGGCCGGCCGCCGCTCGCCCGATGCGATCGCGCTGGGCACGTGGGGCGTGGAATGGCACGACCGTGTTACTTACGAAAGCAGCTTCGAAGCGCCGCCAAGCAATGGAACCTACGATATTCCGCTTTCGTGCCTTATGAGCGTCGATACGCCGAACCTGTTCGCTGCGGGCCGCACCGCTGACGGCGATCGACGGGCCGGCGCCAGCCTGCGAGTGATGGGAACTGCGTTCGCGACCGGGCAAGCCGCTGGCGTCGCCGCGGCATATTACGCTCAAACTAAGCGCGTGGATGCCGAAGAAGTACGACGCTGCCTGCGTGAGCAGGGCGCGCTCATTGCCTCGAGCGAAATGTGAAATCGCACTATCACATCTTCCGCGGTCGGCGGAGTGTTGGTTTCAGCAAATGCCCATGCAGTTTGCCGGGGCAAGCGATCCAGTGCCAGCACATGCGCTCTTGCGAGCGGCGATCAGTTCGAAAGCTAGTCGCGGCGTTGCTAGCGAGTGTCCGATTCGAGACAGTTGGTGACGAAGGGCGAGCGGCGTGAGTAGGTCGCGAGCGGAAAATGAGCGTGGGGGACTGCCGGCTTCATGCCGTCGCTTCGCCTGCGCTCAGAAGGGAGGATGGCAGCCAGTGACGATTCGGGAATACATCGAATGCCGAGCCACCGTAGTTGCGGTGGTGATCGTTTTGGCGTTGCTCGTATTTCCAGACGTAATCGCGATGTTCGGCACTGGCGGCATGCTGGTCGGGCTGGTTCCCATATTTGCGCTGTACTATGCGGTTGGTCGGTGGACGAACTGTCCGCGATGCAAAGGCAGCCTCTCCAAAACGATGACGGAAGCGGTATTTACGCTGACCAATGTCCCCGACAAATGTGCCCACTGCGGCGTGAGTTTAGATGCGCCAACGTCCCCGGACGTAGCCAGCGAGTGTCCGTTTCGCGACAGTAGAGCGGACAGTTGGTGACGAAGGGCGAGCGGCTCATACGGGTCGTGACCGTCCGCGGACGGCTGTACCCTTCGATCCATAGAGCACAGCTGGTAATTTCTCGGCGTCGCGGAGGAAACACTTTCCCGGATCTTCCCAGTTCCGGTTCCCACTCGCTTTACAGCACGCTGGAATCGTTAGCGGGAAGTCCATCCATTAGCTTGATCCCAAGCCCATCAAATAGCGTGCTCATGCTCAGCGCAACGTCTCGGACAGTAAATCGCTCTCAGCCGGACCACCGGGTCGCGCGGAGATCTCTCCAGGGACCGCCATCAACGTAGCGCTCGGGATACAGAGCTTTCGAACGCGGGTCTTCCGCGGTGTCGAGTTGAAGCACCATCCACTTCGGATACGGAATGCCCGGATCGGACGCCGCGTCCAGAAGCCGGATTTCTTCGTCCGAGAGCCGAAGATTCACGGCACCGATATTATCTTCCAGTTGCTCGGCCCTCCGGGCTGCGACGATCACACTGCTGACGGCCGGCCGTCCTAGCACCCACGACAGCGCCGTACGGGCCGGGCTTGCGTTGTGCCGACCGGCCACCTTCTTCAGCGCTTCCACGACGCGGTAGCCCATCTCCTTGTCGACGGGCACGAAGGAGCCGGCCTCCGCGAATCGCGTGCCGGCGGGAGCAGGGTTGGTACGGTTGTACTTGCCCGAAAGGAAACCGCCGGCAAGGGGGCTCCAGACCAGGATACCGATGTTGTGGTACTCGGCGAACGACTGGAACTCGTATTCGAGACTTCGGCCGACGAGGCTGTAATACATCTGCGCCGTCACGTATTTTTCCAACCCCAGGCGCTCCTGCAGCATAACCGCGGTGGCCGCCTGCCATGACATGAAGTTGGAGAGCCCGATATAGCGGACCTTCCCCTGGCGCACAACATCGTCGAGCGTCCGCAACGTTTCTTCGAGCGGCGTGTTGCTGTCCCATCCGTGCACCTGGTAAAGATCGATATAATCGGTCTGCAGCCGCTGGAGACTGCCCTCCACTTCGCGCATGATGTTCACGCGGGTCGCGCCGCTCCGATTGAGATTTTCGCTCATAGGGAGCCGGACTTTGGTCGCCAGGACGATTTCTTGTCGAAGACCCCGCAAGGCTTTACCCACCAGAGTTTCACTCTCCCCAAGGCTGTATACGTCCGCGGTATCAATGAAGTTGATGCCGCTGTCCAGGGCTAGCTTCACCATTCGCGTTGTGTCCTCCTGACCGAGGTTGCCCATGTTCATTTTGCCGCCGAACTGCATCGTGCCAAGCGCCACTTCGCTCACGATAAGTCCTGTATTCCCCAATTTTCTATACTTCATTTCCCATACTCCTTCCGCAGCGAACGAAAATTGTGATAGCAAATCGTGAATTTGCCCTAGTTCGACGTAGGCTCAAAGATGGATCGATCAGCGTGAGACTATCTGCCGTCAAAATCATCGCGCGGGTGCATTTCCGCGGCATTACGGCTGCGTGCGTCTCGATTACGGGTGAAATCATCTCCGGCCATGCCAGAGCGCCCAGCGCGTATCCTCTTTGCGTCCTTCGGTGGCACTATCCGCACCGCATCGAGAAGCCTGCCGGTCATGCGCAGTCTTCCACGACACACTCCAAGCGGGATTGCGCGGCGCCGCAATGATCATCTGCAGCTCGGGGCTGACATCCGCCGGCACCGGCAGGGTCTTCGCCGGCACCTGCAATGGTGCCAGCGCGCTATCGTCGGCCAGGGCGGCACCGTAAGGCGCGGCGAGAGCGGTGCAGGCGAGCGCGAGCACAGGAAGCCTAGCGAGTTCCATGGAGAGATTCTCCCGCTGTGGTCGGATCCATGCGCTCAATCAAGACGGTCCATCCACCGTCGTTGACCACGACGATGACGTCGGCCCAATGATTGCGTTTCCGCCTCCGCTTCGGCAGCGGCCACCATTTTAGGAGTGTTTACCCAAACGTGCCATTTAGCGCGGTTTCCTGTGGATAACTTCCCAGGGCATTAGCGAGAATATAGTCCGATGGGACGCTGCGGCCGGCGGCCTTGCGCCGCTCAAGTACTTGATGCAGTTGCCATGTGTTGTATGCGATCACTGCGTTGGTCAAAAGGGTAAGCGCACCGGAGATCAGGATTTTTTTATCATCACGCCGCCCGCGATCCGACCGGATGGGCCCACTTCATTAGGGAGGTTAACGTCTCGAACGTGCGCCACTGCCGACCTGTTCGTGCTGTACTGCGGAACTCGCTCGATCGCAACGCCGCAACCGCGATTCGCGCCAAGCCCACGAAGACAAAGCCGCGAGCATTCGATAGCATTCGTTGTGCCGCGAGATGGCGATCGTCATTCACCGGGGAAGCGCCCTCAATGAATCCGACGCCGGAGCTTTGCAAACGTAGGAGAGCCAATCAATGACGAGATCAATAGCTCTTAGCGTTAACGGACAGACAGCCCGGGTCATGGTCGACGATCCGAACATGCCGCTGCTCTATGCACTGCGCAACGATCTTGGCCTACGTGGTCCGCGATTTGGTTGTGGTCTCGGCCAGTGCGGTGCCTGCACGGTCCACATGGATGGTAACGCCGTGCGCTCTTGCATTACACCGCTGTCGTTGGTTGGTGATCATTCCATTGTCACTTTGGAAGGGCTCGGTACACCCGAGAAACCTCATCCGATGCAACAGGCCTTCATCGATGAGCAGGCAGTGCAGTGCGGATATTGCATAAACGGCATGATCATGGAAGCCGCTGCCTTTCTCGCCAAGACGAGAAAGCCGAGCGACCCTCAAATTCGCGAGGCACTAGCCAGCAATCTCTGCCGATGCGGCACGCATCTGCGAATCCTGCGGGCGGTGAAACGGGCAGCGGCGCAAACCTAAGGAGCCATCGAATGCCCGAGGTCGCCACGACTCGCCGCGAGTTTCTTAAAGGAACCGCTGCCCTCGTTGTCAGCTTTTCGATCGACAAGCATCAAACTGCGGGCGCCCAGGCCGGGGCGCCGCCGAAATCAATTTCAACGGAGCAAGTGGACGGCTTCATCGGCATCAACATCAAGGGTGAGGTGACCGTTTTCGCTGGAAAGGTGGATCTCGGAACGGGCGTTCGAACGGCTTTTGCCCAGATTGCTGCGGAGGAACTCGACGTGCCGTTCGCCGCCGTTACGGTGATTCAGGGAGATACCGCGCTCACGCCCGATCAGGGAATGACTTCGGGCAGCTTCTCAATTCAAAACGGAGGCTCGCAGATCAGGCAGGCCGCCGCGACCGCGCGCGAAGCACTGCTGAGTATGGCGGCCGAGAAACTCAAGGTGGAACCCAGCGACCTCGCGGTTTCCAACGGTACAATCACGTCGAATGCGACCCATCGGTCGGTCAGCTACAGCGCTCTCATCGGCGGCAAGAATTTCTCTTTGAAGGTCGACAAGGCAGCGACGGTGAAGGACCCTAGTCACTTCAAAATAGTCGGCCGGTCTATTCCGCGCGTCGACATTCCCGGCAAGGTCACGGGACAATTCATCTACATGCAGGACTTTCGGCTTCCAGGCATGCTGCATGGTCGTGTGGTTCGTCCCTCAGGCATAGGCGCCACGTTGCAAAGCATCGAGGAAGATTCCGTCAACGACATTCCGGGTGTGATCCGCGTGGTGCACCTCGGCAACTTCGTCGGCGTCATCGCTGAGACCGAATGGGGTGCAGTCCAAGCCTCTCGGCGGCTCAAAGTCATTTGGTCGCCCTGGGAGGGCTTGCCGGACCAGAGCTCACTTTGGGAACACGTCCGCGCCACCAAGATCCTCAAGGAGGATGTCACCAGCGATGTCGGCGCGGTGACGGCCGCCTTACCTCGGGGCGCGACTCGACTACGTGCGACCTATGATTTTGCCATTCAAACGCATGGATCGATCGGCCCTTCGTGTTCCGTCGCCCAGTTCAAGGATGGAGCACTCACGTGTTGGAGCGCGTCGCAAGCAACCCATGCCTTGAGGAAGCAGTTGGCTGCGATGTTGTCACTGCCCGAAGACCAGGTCCGTTGCATTTACCTCGACGGATCGGGGTGCTATGGCCGTAACGGCCACGAGGACGCGGCGGGCGATGCCGCGCTCTTATCGCGAGCGGTCGGGCGCCCAGTTCGCGTGCAGTGGATGCGCGAGGACGAACACGGCTGGGATCCAAAAGGTCCGCCCACTTTGATCGATCTCGACGCCGCGCTGGACGCCAAGGGAAATCTTATCGCTTGGACTTCCGCTTTTTTTCTGCCGGTGGGTGCGGCCACCCCGGTCGCCTTGGTTGCGGCAACCCTAGCCAATCTGCCACGCGAAATGGATATTGGACCGGGCGGCATCCTCAATGACACAGCGATACCCTACACGGTGCCGAATATTCGGACAGTCGCGCACCGACTGGAAACAACACCTCTCAGGCCTGCGTGGATTCGAGCGCCGGGTCGCATGCAAAATACCTTTGCCAATGAGTCATTTCTCGATGAACTCGCGACGGCGGCCGGCGCCGATCCGCTCGCATTCCGGCTTCGCCACCTCAAGGACACGCGAGGCGCCGAACTTCTCGAACGTCTCGCGGCGGTCGCGATGTGGGAGAGAGCGGGGGTGAAGCCGCGCGATCATGGCGCGCGGCTCGCGACGGGCCGGGGCTTGGCCTTCGTCAAATACGAACTCGTGCGCACGTACGTGGGTGTGGTTGCGGATGTCGAAATCGATCGAACCACCGGTGAAATTCGCGTCAAGCGGTTCTTCGTGGTGCAGGACTGCGGCCAAATCATCAATCCAGACGGAGTCAAGAACCAGATCGAGGGCAACATCGTGCAGACCGTGAGCCGAACCTTGATGGAACAAGTGACGTTCAATCGCTCGCGGGTCACCAGCCTGGATTGGGGGAGCTATCGAATCATCGGCTTTCCAGAGGTGCCGGACGTCGTGATCGAACTCATCGATCGTCCGCACGAGAAGCCCTGGGGCAGCGGGGAGCCATCGGCATCGGTCGTCCCGGCGGCGATCTCGAATGCCATCTTCGCGGCGACCGGCGTGCGCTTGCGCTCGGTGCCGTTCACGCCCAATAAGGTGAAGGCGGCGATGGCTCGATCATGACTATCCGTGCGACTTCGCGCAGTTCGATACTTCGTATCAGCCTGAGCCTGATCACGTTGGCGGTGGTCGTTGCGGTGGGTTTTATTGGTAGGCGTCTGGCCTCGCGAGAGATCGACCCTTCGGTTCCCGATGTCCCGGCCACTGCGGAACTGGTGGCGCAGGGAGAGTACATTGCACGCGCGGCGGATTGTGCGGCGTGCCACACGCAACCCGGCGGCAAGCCGTTTGCCGGCGGAGTCGCCTTCAAACTTCCGTTCGGCACGCTATATTCCACGAACATAACGGCCGATCGTGAGACCGGCATCGGGCAATGGAGCGACGATGATTTCGTGCGCGCACTGCATCGGGGCGTGGCGAAGGATCGCCGGAATCTGTACCCCGCGTTCCCCTATACCTCCTATACGGCGATGACGCGCCAGGACGCGGTGGCGATCAAGGCCTATTTGTTTTCGCTGTCACCCGTGCACGCACCCGACACGCCGAACCATTTGCCGTTCCCCTTCAATCAGCGTTGGACATTGACTTTCTGGAACTGGATGTTCTTGGATGAACATCGCTTTCGGCCCGATCCGACCCGCAGCGAATTACAGAATCGCGGAACCTATCTATCGACCGCGCTCGGCCATTGCGGTGAGTGCCATACGCCCCGCAATATCTTGATGGGTATGAGCACACGCAAAGCCTTAGCGGGAGCGGAGATGTCGGGTTGGCATGCCTACAATCTCACCAGCGATCGGGCGAGTGGATTGGGCGAGTGGAAGGATGCGCAGTTGCAGCAGTTCCTCTCGACCGGGCATGCGGAAGATCATGGACCCGCCGCCGGACCTATGGCCGAGGTCGTGGAGAATAGCACGAGCTATTTGACACCCGAAGATGTCCAGGCCATGGTGACCTATTTGCGTGGTGTCCCTCCGCAGAGCAACGGCTACGAGACACAAGCTGCCGTGCCTTTGACGTCGACAGATACGCGCGGCCGTCTATTGTTCGTACAGGCATGCACGGGGTGCCACCTACTGGACGGCGAGGGTCGGCAATCCGCCTGGGCTGCTTTGCGTGGCGACCATGGCGCGCGCGAGTCGTCGGGCAAAAACGTGGTGCAAGTGCTGATCCAAGGCTCGCAGATCGAAACCAGTCAAGGGGCGATGTTCATGCATTCATTCATCGGTGGCTATTCGGATGACGAACTGGCCGCGATTGGCAACTTCGTGATCAGCCAATTCGGTCTTCGCCAAGGCACTATCACCCCTGAGCAAACCCGTGCGCAAAACGCATCGGCTGCGCACTGATTGTCCTACGCCGCCAGCGCCAGCGGCTTGATTCCGGCCGACCGAATCGCCGAAACATGCGTGGTGAGACCGAGCGCCGCCATCGCCATCGCCAAAATGACGGTATCGAAGGTAACCGCGGCGAGGGGTGGCTGCTCCACCTGGGAATCTCAGCGCACGTGCTCCGCGTAGAGCTTGACCAACGAGAATAGAAAGTCGCGGCCGTCATACAGCGATTGCACTCGGATGCGCTCATTCAGGCCATGAACATTCCCGAGGTCCGGATCCACGAACATGCCGCTGATTCCGTATGTGGGAATGCCCGACTCGCTGAAATACACGGCGTCCGTACCGGCGGCCTGCAGCACCGGCACGACTTCAATGCCGGGATAGATGCGGTGCGTGACCTGCTCGATTGGCTTCATGATGGCCGCGGTCAACGGCGGTGGCAGAACCACGGGATAGGACGGTTCGCTCGTCATGGCGGAGATCTCGGGATCCGCCAGCACGCGCGCAAGAGTTTGACGCACACCCTCGATCGCCTCACCCGGAAAAATTCGGCAGTTGATGTTCGCACGCGCCCGCTGCGGCAGGGCGTTGGTGGCGTGTCCCGCGTCCAATAAGGTGGCGACGCAGGTGGGGCGCAGCATAGCGTTCAAGCGCGGCTGCTGCGCCAGGGTGGCCGCCGCTTTGACGTCCGCGACATCAGCGACGAGTGCCCTCATGGCGGCACCGGTTTCACCGCCGACAATGGTGGACAGGCGGCTGAAATACGCTCGAGTCGTATCGTTCAACTGCACCGGAAATTCATAGTCGCTGAGGCGCGTGAGGCCCGCGGCCAGATGATAGATGGCATTGTTCTTGACGGGGCGAGAACTATGACCGCCAGGGTTCACTACTTCGAGGCGATAGTCCTGGTCGGTCTTCTCGCCCGCCTCGATTTCCAAAACGACGCGGCGCCCCTGAGCGTCCAGAACCCCGTACGCAAATTCATTGAGAGCGAAGGCGGCATCGATCAGTTGCCGTTCGTGCTTGACCAGGTACTCGGCGCCTTCAAGGGAGGAACCGTCCTCCTCGCCACAGGTGAGCGCCATCTTGATGGCGCGCTTAGGTCTGTAGCCGTCCCGCCGCAGGCGAATGAGGGTATCGACCCACACCGCGACCATCGATTTATCGTCGAAGGCGCCGCGGCGCCGGCACTCGTGACCGCCAACGCGACGCGCGGGGTGCCTCCGGCGCTGACCAGCGCGGCCTTGTGCGTGAAGAAGCCGTCGCGGCCGATCGCCAAGAGTATCCGCGGTGTCATGAGCAGTGTGGCGTTGACGAGACTCAATACGGTCATGAGCGAAATCACGGTGACCAGTGCGACGCGTGGCCGCGCGCTCGTCGAGCAGATCTTAGCTTTCAGCCGCAGCCAACGCGGCAAGCGCGCACCGATCGACATCGGGCAGGTCGTGGCCGAGACGCTCGAGCTGCTGCGCGGCTCGCTTCCCGCCGGCATCCGTCTGGAGGTGAGCACCCCGCAGTTGCCTCTCGTGGTGATCGGCGATGCCACTCAGCTGCACCAGATGGTAATGAACCTGTGCGGCAACGCGATCCAGGCCACGAGCGCGGGCGGCATCCTGCGCGTGGCACTCGAGGCCGTGGATCTCCCCGCCGAACGAGCGCTCTCCAACGGCACGCTATGGCCGGGCCATTACGTGGGCCTGACGGTCGAGGACAGTGGA
>WNFR01001827.1_pt1 | contig 22243 bp, 11 predicted proteins | sample 5400221 | NCBI WGS metagenome assembly WNFR01 (sample SAMN13153357, study PRJNA577476) | soil metagenome | isolation source: 40 cm soil under Madrone tree | place: USA:California | collected 2016-06-14 | reverse complement strand
GCCGCGGCGAGCGGCGGCTCAAGGCCGTCAGCCGCCGGAGGCGGGAGCGCGACAGCGCTCGCCTTGAACCGGCGATCGACGCGGCCGACACTTCAGCCATCACTGCGACCCTTGACCTTCAAGACAGTCGCTCCCTCGACCCGGAACCCTGCCTGGCGTTCTGCTCAGGCGACCAGATTGAGCCCGCGCGCCGGCAGCTCCACCTTGCCGCCGCATTCGCTCGCGATCACCGGCATCACCTCCTCGGCGAAGATCTGCATCTGCTCCTCGATTTCCTTGGCGTCGAAGCCGCCGAGTTCGAACCAGCCGAGGAAGCAGAAGTCGTCGTAACCGCACTCCGTTCGCATCTTCATGATCTTGTCGATGACGTACTGCTTTGAGCCGTGGATGGCGATTTCGCGCTCGCGCAGCATCTCCGCGGTGACCTTCTTGTTGAGATCGAACATCGGCTCGTCGAGGCGCGCCACCACTGCGCCGAAACCAAACGGTCCGTAATAGTCGAACTGCAGTTCGATCGCCCGCGCGGCGCGCTCGAGCGCCTTTTTCTCTTTGCCGGGGCGGGTGATGTGGAGATAACGGCTGGTCATGATCCCGCGTCGTTTCTCGGAGTCCCAACCGAACTTGAACCGGCCGCGGTTGCGCATGTCGGGGAAGCCCGCGTTCTCCGCCGCCTCGTAGTAGATCTCGATGTTGCGGCGCAGGCGATCGTTCGGTTCGGCGATCATCACCCCGTTGATTCCCTGCTCGGCCGCGAATTTGAGCGAGCGGGCACTGGTCAGCGGCTCCCAGAGCTGCGGGTGCGGCTTCTGTACCGGCTGGGGGAAGACCTGCAGCTCCTTGAGAGTGGTCGTGGTCGCCTGCACCGGGTTGCCGGCGGAGTACATGTCGGGATCGCCGAGCTGCATCACCTCTTCCAGCCGGCGTCCCGCCTTGTCGCGCTGGAAGTAGGCCATGGTCTGCTTGTGGTTCCACTTGGTGTAGGTGGGCGGCACCGAGAAATTCTCGCCGTGATGCGAAAACGAGGGTTCGGTCCAGCACTTCTTCATGATCGTGATTGCTTCCTCGAACGCCTTGCGGTTGCGCTCCTGGTCTTGGATCGTCGAGCCGTAGGGGCGACCGAGCGTTTCGTTCTCGCGTGGTTGATAGCCGCGGCCAATGCCGCATTCGACCCGCCCGCCGCTGATCACGTCCAACGTGGCGATCTGCTCGGCGAGCCGGACCGGATGGTGCCAGACGATAATGTTGGCGGCCTGACCGAGCCGGATGCGCTTGGTGTGCGCCGCGACGCTCATCTGCACCATGAGCGGGTTCGGGCTCATCTCCGCGCCTTCGGGCTGGAAATGGTGCTCAGTGAGCCAGAACGACTGAAACCCGAGCTTTTCGGCGAGAATCCCTTGGCGCACCTGGTTCACCAGCGTCTCCTGTGCCGCGCGGTGGACCTCCGGCAGCGAACCGTCATTGAACGTGACGCCGTCTTTGGTAGTAACGACCGGCAGGCTTGATGCCCCGTTGTGAAACAAGCCGATTTCCAGCATGGAATTTTCCTCCCTTGTGCTTCCTCACGAGCGGGCCGACGTCGTCACCCCGTCCGCACGGGCGCTCGGGTACAGCCTACTCCCGTTCCTCACTGTGGGGGAAGCGAGGAGAGGACAGGACAGGAAGCTATGCTGCAGTACGAACCGCCTGTCGCGCACCCTGATCGGCGCCGCCCCCACCGGCGCCTTTGCTTGACCGCTCGCCGCGAGGCGGTCGCAATGGAGCGTGCAGCAGCGGGTGACGGGATTGGATCAACACAGCCCACCCCCTGCAGGACGAAGCCCGCCGAGTGCAAGCCCGTCATCCACACTGGCGACGTCGGCTCCTGGCACGTCGTGGCCAGATATTGACGTTGCGATAGTGAAAGACTCGCCCTCCCAGCTGAACGGGCCGCCCGTCGTCGACATCACTTCTAGGATCAAATCGTGCGCCTCCCAATAGCGGCGCATCAGATTGGCCGGATTGCTGCTGGCTGGCGCGATCTCCTAGTGCTCTGAGTCATTCAGAAGGTACACAAACGGGTCAGGATCCCGGTCGGAAAATTTTGCCAGGTCGCGGCTTGCTCTGCCTCAACTCGTCGCAATAATGTCTTCGCCCCATTACGGAACGAAGTTGAAGCCAATTCAGAATCAAACCGGAATATCCCAAATCTCCGTGGCGTACTCGGCGATGGCGCGATCGGCGGAGAACCAGCTCATTCCGGCGATGTTCAGCAAAGCGGCCTTGCGCCAGCGCTGAGGTGACTGCCAGAGCTCGTCGACTTTTCTCTGCGCGTCGCAGTAGGCCTTGAAATCCGCTGCGACCATGTAGCGGTCTGAATACCTCAGCGAATTCGCCAATCCAGCGAAGCGATGCGCGTCGTCGGCAGAAAAGAAGCCGGTCGCAAAAGCTTCTATTGCTTCGGAGAGATCGGGGGATGCGGACATCGTCGTGGTTGCATCCAGCCCAGATCGGCGCCGCTCGGCGACCTCCTCGGCGCGCAGCCCAAAGATGAAAATATTCTCGTCCCCGACATGGTCGCGGATCTCGATATTCGCGCCGTCGAGTGTTCCGATGGTCAAGGCGCCATTCAGCGCGAGTTTCATGTTTCCGGTGCCGGAAGCCTCCATTCCCGCGGTAGAGATCTGTTCCGAAAGGTCGGCCGAGGGAATGATCAGTTCGGCCAGGCTCACATTGTAGTTCGGCAGGAAGACGACTTTCAGCAGATCTCCGACCGATGGGTCGCCATTGATCACATTGGCAACATCGTTCGCCAGCTTGATGATCAGTTTCGCTCGGGAATAGCTCGGGGCCGCCTTTCCCGAAAATATCTTGACACGAGGCACCCAGTCTCGGGTTGGGTTTGCTCGGATCGCTTGATAACGGGCAATGGTCTCCAGCAAATTGAGCAACTGCCGCTTATATTCGTGAATGCGCTTTATGTGTACGTCGAACAGAGCACTGGGGTCGATGTGCAGCCCAAGACGCTCTCGCACGATGCGGGCGAGCGCCAATTTATTGGCGCGTTTGACCGCGGCGAGGCGCTCTTGCAGCGCCGTGTCATCCGCAAGATCGGCGAGGCGGGAGAGGGTGTCGGGATCGTCGAGCACAGCTGCGCCGCACGCTTCGCACAACAAGCGGGTCAGACCCGGATTGGCCTGGTGCAGCCAACGACGGAACGAGATCCCGTTGGTCTTGTTGACGATCCGCTTCGGATAGAGCCGGTGAAAGTCGCTGAACACGCTGGTGCGCATCAGCTCGGTGTGGAGCGCCGACACGCCGTTTACCCGATGCGAGCCCAGAAAAGCGAGATGCCCCATTTTAACTCGCCGTCCGTTGCTCTCATCTATCAGCGAAATGGCTGCCCGGAGATCGGGATCGAGATGACCGTCCCGCCTCACCGATTCGAGGTGACGCGCGTTGATTGCGTAGATTATCTCGAGATGCCGCGGCAGCACGCGTTCGAACAACGGCACTGGCCAGCTCTCCAATGCCTCCGGCAACAGCGTGTGGTTGGTGTAGGAGAACGTGGCGACGGTGATCTTCCAGGCTTCGTCCCACGTGACGTTGTGAAGGTCGACGAGAATGCGCATCAACTCGGCGATCGCGACGCTCGGATGCGTGTCGTTGAGTTGGATGGCTGCCCGTTCAGGGAGCGTGTAGATGCTGCCAAATGTACGGGTGTGCCGACCGACAAGGTCTTGCAGAGAGGCGGAAACGAAGAAGTATTCCTGCCGCAGACGCAATTCCAGGCCCGATTGCGTATCATCGCTCGGATAAAGAACCTTTGAGATCGCTTCGGCCCGAGCTAGCGGCGACAAAGCACCGAGATGATCGCCTTCGTTGAACACGTCGAGGTGCAACGGATCGACGGCCCGCGCTGACCACAGCCGCAACGGATTGACGTGGCGCCCCCGCCATCCCACGACCGGGGTGTCGTAGGCGACTGCTTTGATCGTTTCGTCCGGGTGCCAGAGGGATTGCGAACGGCCCTTCGAAGGCGCGATCTTTTCCACCCAGCCGCCAAACTGGATATCGTAAATCACCTCGGGGCGTTCAAATTCCCACGGATTGCCGAAAGACAGCCACTGCTCCGGATACTCCTGCTGCCAGCCATCCTTGATAACCTGCTGAAATAGGCCATGATCATAGCGGATCCCATAGCCGCAAGCCGGGATGCCGAGGCTCGCCATGCTCTCCATAAAGCACGCTGCCAGACGTCCGAGCCCGCCATTGCCGAGGGCCGCGTCAGGCTCGGCGCAACGCATCCGGTCCGGGTCGACACCGATGTCGCCAAGCGCAGCGCTTACGACATCGCTGCATCGGAGATTTCCGACCACGTCGTTGAGCAGGCGTCCAATCAGAAATTCCAGCGACATGTAGTAGACGCGCTTGCGGCCCTTCGCATAGCTGTCGCGGTCGACCGTGAGCCAGCGATGGATGATGCGGTCCCGCAGCGCGAGTGCGGTCGCGACAAACCAGTCCCGGTCGGTCGCAGTCGCCGCGTCCTTTCCCACCGCCAAGGTCAGCTTGGCGAGGACCGTCGCCTTGAACTCTTCGACATCCTGATCGCTCAGGGGCGTGTCGGGTCCAGGAGGCGGCCGGCCGGTTTGCTGAAAATCGCGTCGGTCAATGTTCGTTGGCATCCAGTCCAGACCCTGAAAAATATTTGATTCTTCACGATGGGCAGTGCAGGCCGTCTTCGAAGGGGAGGTCATAGCTACGCTCGGAACGTCACGCCGGCAACGCCTGATGCTCCTTTGTCGCGAAAAGCCCACGGCCAAGAAGGCGAACTGCTCGATCATCGTCCCCGGGAATTAGGGAACGGTTATCGCCCCGCGCTATTCCCGGGCGGAATCGAACCGGCTTCGCCGGAGCTTCACTTGCTGCCAACCACGATCTGAAGTTGTAACAGTGATCGTCCTTTGCTGCATCTGCAGCAAATCTGCAGCGGGATCTCTCGTGAAAGTTGAAGCTCCTGATTGGCCTGGTGCCGGCCATGCCGGCCACGGCGCGGTTGACGAGGCCCTCGACGGGCTCCAACGGCCGGTCGAGATCGCAGCCGGTGCGGCGGCCGGCGGTCTTTTCGACAGTCGCCCGCGCGCCCGTCCCGGCGGTTGGTAAAAGCTGATCAGCGATCGGCCTTCTTCGTCGAACCGCGGTCCTTTCCGAAATTATCATCGGTCGGAAGCATACAATGCGAATTGGGCAACATTACGGTTAAGACAGCCGCGCGCCATAAAGCCCCTCGGTCGCCCGGCGGTGCCTCACCAGAGACCAGGTGCAGCTTAATTGAGCTCTTCTAAGCCGAACCAGCCGAAGGCGGCGGGCAATGCTGCCGCCATCCGAGTGGGACGGTTGAGCGGTTTCGGAAAGCATCCCGGGGTTCCGTTGAACACCTCAGCCGGTCATTCAGGTGCCGTAGTGCCGTAGTGCCGTAGGATGGGTTGAGCAACGCGAAACCCATAACGATCGCGTGCTTCTACAGGACAGGGTGGGTTCGATGCGCTCAACCCATCCTACACGTCCTTTCACCCCCTTCTCACCTTTAGCTCACCGTGTCTATGAGCACGTCTCCGGCTCGCGCTTATCCGCTTTGCCTATCTGCAGCCTTGCGCTCGAGATCTCGAACGGGGTCGTCAACCCTTCGATAACCAGGGACTGCGGAGATGCCACCCGGCACCCACACCTGTCTGCTCGGCTCGACGTGGATACCGGGAGACCGGCGAAGGTCGTCTTCTGTCTCAAATAGAACGTACCCATTGCAGTCGCAGTAAGCAGCTGGGAATCTCGTGAGCTCCTCGGACCACGAGCCGTCGCGGTGAAATCGAGCCTGACTGGCAGCTATTTTCCACCGCCGTATCAATTCCTTACCTGTAGTAAGCGGGCGACGGCGACTCGTGCGCTTGTCAATAGATAGAGTTTGGTTTGGGCCAAGTCGTTCTTCTTTAACCGTCAGGGTCGGGCTTGGCCCGGCCATCCAAGTGGATCCCCGGGACAAGCCCGGGGATGACGACTTGAGAGGCTGGTCAACTTGATCTGGGTCTGCTCCACGCTTTGATCCCCGTGCGCCTGCCCGGGCTTCCCGGGCCCTCTCAGCGGTCACCTTGCTGTCGAGGCCGGCCACACGCCTCAATACGGAATTAGGATTGTCGTCAATTAGGCGGGTCGGCACGGCGAAAAAATCACGTCCCAGACCCGACAATCCGCTTTACACTTCGTCGAATCGTCAGAGCGGAGGACGACCTATGCAGTACAAGCGGATCTCTGCGGATTGTCATCTCGACCTTCCGTGGCTGCCTGCGGAGTTGTTCGTCTCGGAGGCGAAGCGGGAGCTGCAGGACCGCATGCCTTATGTCGAGGACGGCCCTGACGGGCCGCACTGGGCGACCAAGGCCGGGGTCAACATGGGGCTGGTGGGCGGGGTCGGGTCGGTCGGCGTAAAATTCGTTCCCGGGCAGAACTACCGCGTCGACAAGATGGCCGAAACGGGCCTCTATGAGGATGGCAGGAAAGGTGTCCGCCGCCCGGGCAATCCCGATCAGCGAATCAAGGACATGGACCGCGACGGTGTCGATGCCGAAATCATCTTCGGCATTCTCGGCGTCGCATCGCGGGTGCGGGACCACGAAGCGGCCAACGAGATGCTGCGCATCTACAACGATTGGCTCAAGGATTTCTGCAGTCACTATCCCGATCGTCAGATCGGCCTCGCATGCCTGCCCTATGGCAACATCGATGCCGCAGCAAAGGAGGTCTACCGCGTCGCCAAGCTCGGCCTCAGAGGGCTCGAGCTCTCCTGCTCGTGGGATATGGAGCCGATGTGGCACCCGGTGTGGGAGCCGTTGTGGAAAGCAGTCAACGACGTGCAGCTGCCGCTGCATTTCCATACCTTCCCCGCGGTGCCGGCGAGCGTGCGCGCGAGCCTGACCGGAGAGCTTCGCCGCAAGGCTCAGTTCACCAGCGTCGCCGGGTTCCAGATGAACCTGATCAACATCATCGCGGCGATCATCGGCGCGGGCGTGCTTGAACGCTACCCGAATTTGCGCATCGGTCTGGGCGAGAGCGGCATTGGTTGGCTCCCGTACGCGCTCGACCGCATGGATTTCGAGTACGAGGACCGCTTCCGCGACCTGATGAAGCTGAAGCCGAGCGAGTATTGGCGCCGGCAATGCCGCGCGACCTTCCAGTTCGACCGGATCGGCGCCAAGCTGGTCGAGGACATCGGCGTCGAGACTTTGATGTGGGGTTCGGACTATCCGCATCCTGACGGCGTGTGGCCCGAATCTTCGAAGTACATCGAGGAGCAGTTTGCCGGCCTGTCGCCTGATGTGGTGCACAGGATAACCTGCGAGAACGCCGCCAAGTTCTACGGTCTGATCAACTGAGGTCCCAGAGCGACAACGATGCCCGCCTGAACGGCATCGCTACTGCGGCGGAGGGCGGCAAAATCTATCTGATGTTTACCGGCCCCGACGAGGAACAGGGCGGCGTCCTCGAAGTACCCGCTTTCTCCTGACGCCGGGAGTGCTCGCTGAACCCGAGCGATAATCTCAGGGTACGCGCGATTATGCCACAGGAGCCCTCGGCCACGACCCCCCGACGGGCACCCTGACAGAAGAGGTCGGAGTCGCTGGCCTTGCACGCTTTTTTGGAATTAACCCTGCCTTAAAGCGATTCGCGTCGCCGGCAATCTTGTGCATATTATGGCGTTCGCGCCGTCTGCGGGCGGCGCGACCGTGAAATTCGCGCCAACAGCATTAGGTGAAGAGCATTCGCGATGGCATTGCCCGAGAGACAAGGACTCTACGACCCGCGCAACGAGCATGATTCGTGCGGCATCGGTTTCGTCGCCAACATCAAGGGACGAAAATCGCACGACATCATCGCGCGCGGTTTGCAGATCCTGGTCAATCTCGACCATCGCGGCGCGGTCGGGGCCGACCCACTGGTCGGCGACGGCGCCGGTTGTCTCATTCAGATGCCCGATGCGCTGCTGCGCGATTGGGCAAGCAAGCAAGGGCTGACGTTCCCGCCAGCGGGACGCTACGCCGTCGCTATGTGCTTCCTGCCGAGCGGCGCTGAGGCGCGCGACGCGGCGATCGAGCATGTCGAGCACTTCATCCGCGCCGAGGGACAGTCGCTGATCGGTTGGCGCGATGTGCCGACCGACACCACGGGGCTCGGCGCCCGCGTCATCGAGACAATGCCTTGGATCCGTCAGGCGATCGTCGCCTGCAACCCCGGGATCGCCGACCAGGACGCCTTCGAACGCAAGATCCTGACGATCCGCAAACAGGTGCTAAACAGCGTCGGAGCGCTCGCCGCCCGGCAAGGCCCGCACGCATTGCGCGACCTCTACATCCCGTCCTTCTCGACCCGCACAATCGTCTACAAGGGGTTGCTGCTGGCCCCTCAGGTTGGAAGCTTCTACGAGGATCTGCGCAACACGCTGACGGTCTCGGCGCTGGCATTGGTCCATCAGCGGTTTTCGACCAATACCTTCCCGTCGTGGCGACTCGCCCACCCTTACCGGTTCCTGTGCCACAACGGCGAGATCAATACGGTCCGCGGCAACGTCAATTGGATGGCGGCGCGCCGGCAGGCGATGACGTCGGAGCTGCTGGGCCCCGATCTCGCCAAGATGGTGCCGCTGATCGGGCCGGGCCAATCCGACACGGCGTGCATCGACAACGCGCTCGAGCTTCTCGTGATCGGCGGCGGCTATTCGCTCGCCCATGCGATGATGATGCTGATCCCCGAGGCCTGGGCCGGCGACCCGCTGATGGATCCGCGGCGGCGGGCATTCTACGAATACCACGCCGCCCTGATGGAGCCATGGGACGGTCCGGCGGCGATCGCCTTCACCGACGGCCGCCAGATCGGCGCCACGCTCGACCGAAATGGCCTGCGGCCGGCGCGTTACATCGTCACCGACGACGACCATTTGATCATGGCCTCCGAAGCCGGCGTCTTGCCGGTCCCGGAGGAGAAGATCACAAGCAAATGGCGTCTCCAGCCCGGCAAGATGCTGCTGATCGACCTCGAAGAGGGCCGCATCATCGAAGACGACGAGATCAAGTGTGAACTCGCCGCCCAGCATCCCTACGAAGCCTGGCTCGAGGCTACTCAGTTCAAGCTCTCCGAATTGCCCGACGTCGCGGAGGAACACCGGGAAGAGTTCTTTCGGGCGGCGGTGCCGATGCGGCGCAACGACCCGACGACCCATCTGAACCAGCAACAGGCTTTTGGCTACACCCAGGAGGACATCCAGTTCTTTCTCGAGCCGATGGCGCGCGACGCGGACGACCCGATCGGGTCGATGGGCACCGACACCCCGATTGCCGCGCTGTCGAACAAACCAAAGCTGCTGTATAATTACTTCAAGCAGAATTTCGCACAGGTCACCAACCCGCCGATCGATCCGATCCGCGAGGAATTGGTGATGTCGCTGGTCTCGATGATCGGGCCGCGGCCGAACCTGTTGGGGCACGAGGCCGGCTCGCATTACCGGCTCGAAGTCTCGCAGCCGATCCTGACCGACGGCGATCTTAAAAAGATCCATGGGATCGAGACCCTGGTCAGTGCGTTCCGCACCGACACGCTCGACGCCACCTGGCCTGCCTCCGAGGGTCCCGATGGGTTGGCGCCGGCGCTCGATAGGCTGTGCCGCGAGGCGACCGAGGCGGTGCTCGCGGGGCGCAACATCCTGATCCTGTCCGACCGCGCGATCTCGCCTGAGCGGGTGCCGATCCCGGCGTTGCTGGCGACGTCGGCAGTGCACCATCACCTGATCCGCCAGGGTCTGCGCACCAGCACCGGGATCGTCGTCGAGACCGGCGAGGCGCGCGAGGTCCATCATTTCTGCGCGCTGGCGGGTTACGGCGCGGAGGCGATCAACCCCTATCTCGCCTTCTCAACGATCGAGCAGATCCGCGTCGAAAACGATATGCCGCTGAGCCCGCTGGAGGTGCAGAAAAATTACATCAAAGCCGTCGGCAAGGGCATCCTCAAAGTCATCTCCAAGATGGGGATCTCGACCTACCAGTCTTATTGCGGCGCGCAGATTTTCGACGCCGTGGGGCTGGCTAGCGGTTTCGTCGAAGAATACTTCACCGGCACAGCGACAACGATAGAAGGCGTCGGTTTGCGCGAGATCGCCCAAGAGGCGGTGCAGCGGCACAGAAACGCCTATGGCGACAACCCCGTCTACCAGGACATGCTCGATGCCGGCGGCGATTACGCCTTTCGCCTGCGCGGCGAGGACCATGCCTGGACGCCGCAATCGGTCGCCAAATTGCAGCACGCGGTGCGCGGCAACTCGCAGAGCGAATATCGGGCCTTTGCCGCGACGATCAACGACCAGAGCGAGCGCCTGCTGACGATCCGCGGGCTGATGACGCTCGACTTCGCGCGGGAGCCGGTGCCGCTCGATGAAGTCGAGCCGGCGACAGCAATCGTCAAACGCTTCGCCACCGGCGCGATGAGCTTTGGCTCGATCAGCCGCGAGGCGCATACGACACTCGCCATCGCGATGAACCGCATCGGCGGCAAATCCAATACCGGCGAAGGCGGCGAGGAAGCGCAACGCTTCAAGCCGCTGGAGAACGGCGACTCGATGCGCTCGGCGATCAAGCAGGTCGCCTCGGGGCGGTTTGGCGTCACCACCGAATATCTCGTCAACGCCGACGATCTGCAGATCAAGATGGCACAGGGCGCCAAGCCCGGCGAGGGTGGGCAGCTGCCCGGCCGCAAGGTCGACAAGGCGATCGCCCGGGTCCGCTATTCGACACCCGGCGTCGGCCTGATCTCACCGCCGCCGCACCACGACATCTACTCGATCGAGGATCTGGCCCAGCTGATCCACGATCTGAAAAACGCCAATCCCAGGGCGCGGATTTCGGTCAAGCTGGTCTCCGAGGTCGGTGTCGGCACAGTCGCAGCGGGGGTCAGCAAGGCGCGCGCCGACCACGTGACGATCGCCGGGTTCGAGGGCGGCACCGGGGCCAGCCCGCTGACCTCGCTAACCCATGCCGGCTCGCCCTGGGAGATCGGGCTCGCCGAGACCCAGCAGACCTTGGTGCTGAACGGGTTGCGCGGCCGCATTGCGGTGCAGGTCGATGGCGGGCTGCGCACCGGGCGCGACGTCGTGGTGGCCGCATTGCTCGGCGCCGACGAGTTCGGCTTCTCGACCGCGCCGCTGATCGCCGCCGGTTGCATAATGATGCGTAAATGTCATCTCAACACCTGCCCAGTCGGCATCGCGACGCAGGACCCGGTATTGCGCAAGCGCTTCACCGGCCAGCCCGAGCACGTCATCAACTATTTCTTCTTTGTCGCCGAAGAAGTGCGCGAGCTGATGGCGAAGCTCGGCTTCCGCAATTTCAACGAGATGATCGGCCGGGTCGACAAGCTCGACATGATCCGGGCGATCGAGCACTGGAAGGCGAAGGGGATCGATCTCAGCCGGCTGCTCCACAGCGTGCCGGCCAAGCCCGGGGTCGCGACCTACAATTGCGAGCGTCAGGATCATCACCTCGACAAGGCGCTCGACAACGAGCTGATCGCCGCGGCGCAATCCGCGCTCGACGAGCGCGCGCCGGTGCGCATCGAGCGCCCGATCAGGAATGTGCACCGCACCGTCGGCGCCATGCTGTCGGGCGAGGTTGCGCGGCGCTATGGCCATGTCGGCCTGCCGCAGGACACGATCTGGGCGAGTTTCCGCGGCAATGCCGGGCAGAGTTTCGGGGCGTTCCTGGCGCGCGGGGTCACGCTCGAACTCTATGGCGACGCCAACGACTATGTCGGCAAAGGGCTGTCCGGCGGCCGCCTGATCGTGCGTCAGCCGCCGGAGGCCCAGCGCGAGCCGACCGAGAACATCATCATCGGCAACACCGTGCTCTACGGCGCGATCGCCGGCGAGGCTTATTACGAGGGGGTCGCCGGCGAGCGGTTCGCGGTGCGCAATTCGGGGGCTGTGGCGGTCGTCGAGGGCACCGGCGACCATGGCTGCGAATATATGACCGGCGGGGTCGTCGGGGTGATCGGCGACACCGGCCGCAATTTCGCCGCCGGGATGTCGGGTGGGATCGCCTATGTCTGGGACCCGACAAGCCGGTTCGCCAATTTGTGCAATGCCGCGACGGTCGGTCTCGAGCCCATTTTGCCTGATGACCCGGCCGAGGAAGACGATCCGGACCGGCCGCGCCAGCGTTCGGCGAGTGTCGAGGATGCAGGCATGGGCGATCTGTTGCGCTTCGACGCCGCAAGGCTGCGCATCCTGCTCGAGCGCCATCACCTCTTCACCGGCAGCGAGCGGGCGCGCAGCCTTCTCGAAGACTGGGAGAATGCGCTCGCCTGTTTTGTGAAGATCATGCCGACGGACTACCGGCGCGCCCTTCTCGAATTGCAGGCCGAGCGGCAAGACCCCCAAACGGCGGCCGCGGAATGAGCGCGGGTTTCTTGTCTTCCCGGCGGAGGCCGGGATCCATCGTGCCAAGGGCACCGGCCTTCGCCGGTGTGACGACGTCCGATGGGTAGGCCGACCGACTTTCTCGAGATCGAACGCCAGGACCGGGGCTACGAGAAGCCGGATATCCGCCGCCGCAGCTGGAAGGAGTTCGTCAAGCCGCTGCCCGATCCCGAAAACCGGAAGCAGGCGGCGCGCTGCATGGATTGCGGCATCCCGTTCTGTCACGACGGTTGCCCAGTCAATAATCTGATCCCGGATTGGAACAACCTCGTCTACCGCGACCAGTGGCAGGCGGCGCTAAAGGCGCTGCACTCGACAAACAATTTCCCCGAATTCACCGGCCGCATCTGCCCCGCGCCGTGCGAGGCATCCTGCACGCTCAACATCGACGACAACCCGGTCACGATAAAGACGATCGAATGCGCGATCGTCGACCGCGGATGGCGGGAGGGATGGATCGAGTCGCTCGTGCCGGCACAGCCCACCGGCAAGCGGGTCGCGGTCGTCGGCTCGGGTCCTGCGGGACTTGCCTGTGCGCAGCAGCTGGCGCGCGCCGGCCATTCGGTCACGCTGTTCGAGAAGAGCGACCGCATCGGCGGTCTGCTGCGCTACGGCATCCCCGATTTCAAGATGGATAAATGGCTGATCGACCGCCGCGTCGACCAGATGCAGGCCGAGGGTGTGGTCTTCCGCACCGAGGTCGAGGTCGGCGCGGACGTCATGATGAGCTCGCTGGTCGAGGAATTCGACGCCGTGGCGATGACCGGCGGGGCCGAGGCGCCGCGCGACCTTGAGGTGCCCGGCCGGGACCTCGACGGCATCCATTTCGCCATGGATTTCCTGCCGCAGCAGAACAAGCGCAATGCCGGGGACGGCGAAGAGCGGGCAGCGCCCCACGGGACCATCAGTGCACACGGCAAGCACGTCATCGTGATCGGCGGCGGCGACACAGGCTCCGACTGCATCGGCACCTCGGTGCGGCAAGGGGCGGCGTCGATCACCCAGCTCGAAATCCTGCCGAGACCACCGGAGCGTGAGCACAAGGCGCTGACCTGGCCCGATTGGCCCTTGAAATTGCGCACATCTTCTTCGCAGGAGGAAGGCTGCGAACGGGACTGGGCGGTTCTGACAAAGCGCGCCATCGGCGAGGGTGGCCAAGTGACGGCGCTCGAATGCGTGCGCGTCGACTGGATGGAGAGCCCGGACGGCCGCTTCGCAATGCAGGAAATCCCAGATAGCGGCTTCAAATTGAAGGCGGATTTAGTCCTACTGGCGATGGGTTTCCTCGGGCCCCGCCGGCCTGGCATGGTCGAGCAGTCCGGTGTCGAGCTCGACCCGCGCAGCAATATTCGCGCAAGCACGATCGATTACCGCACCTCGGTCTCCAAGATATTCGCCGCGGGCGACATGCGGCGCGGCCAGTCGCTCGTCGTCTGGGCGATCCGCGAAGGCCGCCAATGCGCCCGCGCCATCGACGAATTCCTGATGGGAGCCAGCACGCTGCCGCGGTGATGCGTATGCGGTCTACCACGGGACGGTCAGGGGACACGATGACGTATCCTATCGAAGCCGCTGGCGCGGCCTTCGCCGGGCGTGCCGAATGTGGACGATCCGCACCTCCTCGCCCGCCACTTCGTAATAAATTTTGTACGGGTGCCGCGTGAGTGTGAGTTCACGGACACCGGCTTCATCGGTCGCAGGAGCCATGTACGGGAAATTGGTGAGCCACCCGATATGCCGCTCGATGGTGGATTTTATGTATTGTGCGGCCGCGGGTTGCCGCTTTTCGAGATACTCGTAAATTTCTTTAAGGTCGGCATGCGCGCGAACCGTATACCGGACTCTCATCCCCCATGATGCTTAAAGAACGCCGCCATCTCGTCGTCGGACATGAATTCACCGCGGCCGGCTTGTGCTTTGCCTTCTCGAACGGCTATTCGCGTCCCATCGTCGAGGCGCACAGGTTCCGCGCATTTTGATGCGACCGAAAGCAGAATTTCCGCCGCCTCGTCCTGAATGGCCTCGGGCAGCTGCCGGACCCTCTCGATCGCTTCTTCAAGGAGCTTTGTCATGTTGGCCTTATAGCGCATCCGTCCGAAGATGAAGTTCCAAATGAGTCTCCTGCCGCGGTGAATCGTTTCTGAGCCGTACAGAATCTCAGGCGGCAATCGCCGTTAAATGACCGCGGGCGGCGTAATCGGGAATTTGCCGGTCGCGTGTCACTGGGGAGCGCGGCGCTGTCTTCCGCGGGCTCGGAGAACGATTACCGGCGCGCTTCATGCGTATCAAGCGGTGCGGTTGCAGTTCAGATGTTTTCCTCACCGCCGGTCCATCCCGCGTCCTCGATCGGACCGATGATGTCACCGCAAATCTTGGCCGTTCCCGCCATACAACCGAAGAGGTCTATTGGTTTCTCCTCCACTGGCACCAGCTTGGCGACCGGTTTTCCCTTCTTTGTGATAATGATCGGCCTACGCTGCCGTGCCACCTCGTCCATCATGCGCAGACAATTAGCTTTAAACTCCGCTGCAGGGACGTGTCTGATCTTGTTGTCCATCACATTCTAGTCACGGTCATCCGCTTCTGGTCAGCTAATGCTGGAATACCTTCCGCGCAAGTCTGCGGTGGTGCATGATATGCCGCTTTTTGGAGAGACGTATATGCGCGCAAGCTCCAACAATACCGGGATCGGGCAGCCGGTGCGGCGCAGGGAAGATTTCCGGCTGCTGACCGGGAAGGGCTGCTACAGCGACGATTTCAGCTTCCCCGGCCAGACTTACGCGGTGATGGTCCGCTCGCCGCACGCGCATGCGCTCATTCGTGCCGTCGACACCGGCAAAGCCGCCGCCGCACCCGGGGTGCTTGCCGTATTGACCGGCCAGGATCTGCTGGCCGACGGTCTGCAGGCTATACCCCATTCGGTCGGGACGAGACACCCGGCGGACATTTCGCTCGTCAACAGAAACGGCTCCCCGCCGTTTATCCCGCCGCATTTCCCGATGACTGCGCACGAGGCGCGTCATTGCGGAGAGATCGTTGCGATGGTCGTTGCAACGACCATCGCCGGCGCAAAAGACGGCGCCGAGCTGGTGGACGTCGACTATGAACCGCTGCCGGCGGTGACCCATTCGATGGTCGCGGTCCAACCGGGCGCACCGCTCGCGCGGGGTGATGCGACCTCCAATACCTCGATCGATGCCGAGGTCGGCGATCCGGCCGCGACCAACGCGGCCTTTTCCGAGGCGGCTCACGTCGTCAAATTCGAAACCTGGGTGCAGCGGATTGCCGGCGTGCCGATGGAACCGCGCGCCGCAACCGGCACGTACGACCCCGATACCGGGCGGTACACCCTCTATGCCGGGATCGGCGGCGCCGTCCGGCCGAAGCAAGAGCTCGCCAAGATCCTCGGCGTCGCGGAAGACAAGGTGCGGGTCGTCATGCACGAGGTTGGCGGCAATTTCGGGACGCGCGGCTCGTTCAACCCGGAATTTGCGCTGGTGACCTGGGCGGCGCGCCATGTCGGCCGTCCGGTCAAATGGACCTGCGAGCGGCAGGAGGCGTTCCTCTGCGACTATCAAGCGCGCGATCTGGCGGTCGAGGCCGAGCTGGCGCTCGACCGCAACGGCAATTTTATCGCAATGCGCGGCTCCAATATCGCCAATAGCGGCGCCTACCCGATCTCCTACGGACCGCTCGCCAAGGGCGTCGAGATCATGTCGAGCATCTATAACGTGCCGGCAGTGCATTTCCGCGCCCGCGCTGCGATCACCAATACATTGCCGACCCGACCCTATCGCAGCTCGGGGCGCCCCGAGGTCATGTTCGTCATGGAACGGCTGATCGACCTAGCCGCGCGACAATGCGGGTTCGACCGGCTGGAATTGCGCCGGCGCAATCTGGTGCCTGAAGCGGCAATGCCCTATCGCAATCCCTTTGGCATGGTTTACGACAGCGGCACCTACCATAAGGTCATGGAACGGGTACTCGCTCTGGGCGACTGGACGGGTTTCCCGGCGCGACGGACGGAAGCGAGGAAACGCGGCAAATACCGTGGCATTGGCGTCAGCAATTACGTCGACACCGCGACGGGGACACCCCGCGAGCGCGCCGAAGTGACGGTGCTGCCGGATAGGGTGGTCGAGGTTGTCGTCGGAACGGTGTCGAACGGGCAGGGTCACGAGACCAGCTTTGCGCAGTTGATCGGCGAGTGGCTCGGCGTGCCGATCGACAGCGTTCGACTCGTCACCGGGGACACCGATCGCGTGTCGGTCGGCGGCGGCTCGCATTCCGGCCGTGCGCTGCGCCTAGCGAGCATCGTCATGCTGAACGCGTCGCGCGACGTCATTGCCAAAGGCCTCAAGATCGCGAGCCATGTATTGGAGGCCGCCACGACCGATCTCGAATTCGTCGAGGGCCGGTTTGCCGTCAAGGGCACCGATCGCTCGCTGGGGATATTCGACGTCGCGGCAGAGGCGTTGCGGCGAAACGATTTGCCCGATGATCTGCGCGGGCCGCTCTCCGCCGAAAGCGATCAGACCGTCAACATCGCCAGCTTCCCCTATGGCTGTCATGTCTGCGAGGTCGAGGTCGACCCCGACACCGGTGTCGTCGCGATTGCGCGTTATACTGCCGTCGACGATGTCGGGCGCGCCGTCAATCCGATGATCGTGCATGGCCAGATCCATGGCGGCATCACTCATGGGGTCGGCCAGGCGATGAGTGAATACTGTGTCTACGACCGGGATACCGGGCAGCTGTTGTCGGGCTCGCTGCTGGACTACGCGATGCTGCGTGCCGACACTCTGCCTTTCTTCGCGACCGAGCTCAGTGAAGTCCCCACGCCTACGCACCCACTGGGCATCCGCCCGGCTGGCGAGGGCGGGACGACACCCGCGCTCGGCGTGGTCATCAACGCGATCGTCGATGCGCTCTCCGAGTTCGGCGTAACCCATATCGAAATGCCGGCAACGCCCGAGCGCGTCTGGCGCGCTATTCACCGCAATGGCAGCGGCCCCTAGGGCGCGGTCAGCCGGGTAAAGCCGTGGGCGCTCCACTCTTGGCTGCCCACCCCGTGGTGGACAAAGAACAGGCCCAGAGGGTCCGCCCGTAATCGCGGTTAATTCAGCCCCAGTAGATCGTTGCCAAGACTGTTCGGAGAAGTCGCTTTCGGACGGCCAGGAGCCAGCGTCCATCGATTCGGCGTCCGCGGCCTGGCGACGCCCCGCCGGCCGTCAAAAAACCGTCAACGCCCGTTCTCGGCCCGGCCCCTGCCGGGGACCGGCTTGAGCGAGGGCGAGCGGCTGCATATGCTGGGACGAGCGAGCGGGTATCGATTGAGCCGGGGCTCGCGCCGATGCCGAGACACCGCGAATGGCGGGTCGAGACGAGGGGGTTCGGCAATCGTGGTTGGGCCGTGGCGTCACGGCTGCCGCGGGGGATCGGGGGATCGAATGACGAGACGGATCCGCATCTTTGCGGCACCGACCGAGTTCGGACGGTGGGTAATTTATGCTGCTAGCCTCTTGCTCCCGCTGACGGTGGTGCCGGGCGGGGCGATTGCCGCCGATAAAATCGTCCTCCAGCTCCACCGCGAGCCGCAGTTCGCGTTCGCCGGCTATTACGCGGCGCAGTGGAAAGGCTTTTACCGGGAAGCCGGGCTGGACGTCGAGATCAAGCCGGGCACACACGCCGGCGGAACCCCGATCGACCCGGTCCGCGAGGTGATCGAAAGACGCGCCCAGTTCGGGACGGGAAATTCCCAGCTGTTGATCCGCACTGCCCAAGGATTGCCACTGCTGCTGCTCGCTCCGATATTTCAACAGAGCGGCACCGCTGTGTATTACCGCGCCGATAGCGATTTCTCCGCTGCTCATGCGCTGGTCAGCGCCAAGATCGGGCGCTTGGCGCCGAGCAACTTCCTCGATGTCGAGCTGCGCACGGCGCTGCACAGCGCAGGGATCGATCCGGACAAGCTCAGATCCGTGTCGATCGAACCCAGCCAAGCCATAGCCGCACTTGCCGATCACCGTATCGACGTGGTGATCGGGTCGGCCTGGGAGCTTCCGTGGCAGGCGCGGGAGCGCTCAGTCGCGCTGAAATCCTATGATCTCGCCTTTCGCCCCGAATTTTATGGCGATGGTCTCTTTGCCCTGCAGCGCTTTGCCAATGCCGATCCGGCGACCACACAACGTTTTCGCACGGCGTCGATCAAGGGTTGGGAATACGCCTTGCAGCATCCGGATGAAATCGCCGCCCGCATCGTCGCCGAACTGCCGGTACAGGTGCCGGTATCCGATCCCGCCGGCTTCGCGCGGTACCAGAGCGAGGTCGCGCGCAAGCTCGCTCGCTTTCCCGATGTCCCGCTCGGCCAGTCGAACTCGGAGCGTTGGAGCGGGATACAGCAGAGCCTGATCGCGATTGGCGCAATCTCACGCCCGGTCGATCTCGATGCCTTTATCTACAATCCTGACGCGGTGCCGGGGGGCTTATCCTTTCGGCTGGTCTTGTTGATTCTCGGCGCTGGGGCGGTGTGCGCTTTTTTCGTCACCGCGGACCGCCTTTGGCGGCGGCGCCACTGGTCAAGCGCGGTTTTCGCGGAAGCTTTCAATACCGCAGAAATCCGCAGGCGGATCGCAGCATCGCTAAATCAGATCCGTCCAGTCGCGGTGATGCGGCCCGGCCTCGCGCGGTTCCGTGCCATGGCACATGACGGGTTCGATCGGGCACGTAAAATCGCGCGCCAACTCGCCGCATCCACAGCGGGGGGTGGCGCAGCCCTCCCCCCCATCGACCTCAACGCCACGCTGATGGGCCTCGACGGATCGATGCGGCGACGACTGCCCGCAGCAGTCAGTTACCGTTTGTCGCTGCTGCCGGAACCGCGGCTCTGTCACGCGGACTCCAATGCGGTAACCGCAATGATCCTGGATCTCGTCGCCGAGGCGGCCGACGATATACCGAATGGTGGAGAGCTGGTCGTCGGGACCCGCCAATACACGATCGATCACGCGGCGGCTGTCGAATTTCCGGGGAGCGCTCCGGGCGATTATGTGCGGGTCACCGTCAAGGACAGCGGCTGCGGACTGTCCGCAGCGCGTCTGGAGCGTATTTTCTACCCGGAGACGACCGTCAGGCCGGCGGTCGCCGCCGCTTGGCAATTGACCCGTCGGCTCGGCGGCTTCGCGGCCGTGGAGAGCGCCGAAGGTGTCGGCACTGCCGTCCATCTATACTTTCGTCGCGCTGTCGAGGTCGGGGAGAGCGCCGAGGCGCCGGTCACCGATGATTTTCTGAAGGCCGCGGAATAGCGTCAGGAGGCCTCGTCGCCCTGATGGACGAAGGGGGTGTCGATCTGCGCGCCGGTCGCCAACCGGTCCTGAGGCAGCCGTTGGGATCACTGGACAAGGTCGCTCTGCCTGAGTCACTCTCGATCGATGGACAACAAACTGTTCAGCGGGCGCGAGATCCTGGCCGGCGAGGCGCCTGATGACGCGCCGGTCACGGTCAAAGGCTGGGTGCGCACCCGACGGGATTCGAGAGCGGGCATTTCGTTCGTGCACCTCTCGGACGGGTCGTCGTTCCATCCGCTGCAGGTCGTGGCACCCAACACGCTGCCCAATTACACCGATGAGGTCCTGAAGCTCTCGGCCGGTTGCGCGGTGGAGGCGACGGGGATGATCGTGCCGTCGCCGGCGAAGGAGCAGCCCTTCGAGATGCAGGCGAGCGCGCTCCGGGTGATCGGCTGGGTCGAGGACCCGGACACCTATCCGATCCAGCCGAAGCCGCACACAATGGAGTTCCTGCGCGAGGTCGCCCATCTACGGCCGCGCACGAACGTGATCGGCGCGGCGACGCGGGTACGTCACAGCTTGGCAAAGGCGATCCATCGGTTCTTCGACGAGAACGGCTTTTTCTGGGTCAATACGCCGATCATCACCGCCTCCGACGCGGAGGGGGCGGGGGCGCTGTTCCGAGTGTCCACTCTGGATCTCGCCAACCTGCCGCGCACGCCAGAGGGCAAGGTCGATTTCGCGCAGGATTTCTTCGGCCGCGAGGCGTTCCTGACGGTCTCGGGGCAGCTCAATGTCGAGGCTTACTGCCTCGCGCTCACCAGGGTCTACACCTTCGGGCCGACGTTCCGCGCGGAGAACTCGAACACCAGCCGCCACCTCGCCGAGTTCTGGATGATCGAGCCGGAGATCGCGTTCGCCGACCTCTCGGACAATGCGAGCTTGGCGGAAGCGTTGCTGAAATACACCTTCGCGGCGTTACTGAACGAACGACAGGAAGACCTCGCCTTTTTCGATCAGCGCATCGAAAAAGGGCTGGTCGCGAAGCTGGAGGGGATCGTCGGCTCGGAATTCGTGCATATGGATTACGGCGAGGCGATCCAAGTGCTCGAGCGGGCGAACGAGAAATTCGAATTCCCGGTCAAGTGGGGCATCGACCTGCAGTCGGAACACGAGCGCTATCTGACTGAAAAATACGCGAAGAAGCCGGTCATCGTGATGAACTACCCGAAGGACATCAAAGCCTTCTACATGCGGGTGAACGACGACGGCCGGACCGTCGCGGCAATGGACGTATTGGCGCCGATGATCGGCGAGATCATCGGCGGCAGCCAGCGCGAGGAGCGGCTCGCGGTGCTGGACCGGAGCATGGTGGAGCGCGGCATCGACCGCGAGCACTACGCCTGGTACCGCGATCTGCGCCGCTACGGCACGGTGCCACACGCCGGCTTCGGCCTCGGCTTCGAGCGCACCCTCGCCTACGTCACCGGCCTTTCCAACGTCCGCGACGCGATCCCCTTCCCGCGAACCCCCGGCAACGCGCGGTACTGATGCATCCCACTTCGGCGATGGCGTTTGCGTGCGCCTTCCGCGGGTGCTTTTACCGTCCTCCCGCACCGCGGGGTCGTCGAACGCACCCTCGCTTGGCTCAACCGCAACCGCCGCCTCGCCAAAGATTTCGAGGCAACGGTCGCCAGCGCCAAGGCTTGGCTCTACCTCGCCTCGGTCCAGCTTCTAATTCGGCGACCAGTACGCGCCTGATTCTACCTTTGCGATTCCAAGTCGGACTGTGAGGGGCGCCAAGCGACAGGCTTTGCCTTACGGCCGGACGAAGTTGACGGAAGGGTTATGCTAATTGCATTGCCCCTGCTTTTTCTTGGCGGTGTTGCCGCCGCCCATGATCAGGTTGGTGTTGTTGAGGCACTGCAAGGTGCCGCCGATCTTGTTGCCGACGACATCGAGAGGGCCGGTATTGTCGTTGACCGACATGTTCCGGGTGACGGAATTGTCAAAGATCAGCACCGAGCTGGTGTTGCCGATCGCCTCGAAATTGCCGCCGATCGTGTTGCCGGGGCAGATCAGCGGGGCATTCGAGCCGATCTGGGCGGCGGTTCCGTTGCTGTCGAATTTGAGGTTGCCGAACACCGTCGTGCCGCAGATCGAGTTGCTCGCGCTATCCGGCGGGATGCCGACGATTCCCAGATTGCCGACGATGCTCGCCGTGGCGAGCGCGAAGGTGCCGGCACTGATCGAGAGATTGCCGTCGACCGTCGCGCCCTTGAGGACGAAGTTGCCGCCGACGACATCGACATTGCCGGTGATCTCGCCGCCGTTGATGAACTTGCAGTCCTGCCCCGCCGAAACCGTCACATTGCCGGTGAAGGTGCCGTCGAACACGCCGTTGCACGCCGTTCCGGAAGGGGGCGCGGTTTGCACCACCGGGATCGGTATGAAGACGCCAAAGGCAATG
>WNFR01002213.1_pt1 | contig 22246 bp, 15 predicted proteins | sample 5400221 | NCBI WGS metagenome assembly WNFR01 (sample SAMN13153357, study PRJNA577476) | soil metagenome | isolation source: 40 cm soil under Madrone tree | place: USA:California | collected 2016-06-14 | reverse complement strand
CGTTGTAAATCAGCAACATGTATTTCATATGTGGTCCTCCGTAAGTGAATCGAACGGGATTCGCCCAAATCGACAGCCTCGCCCAAAAAAATTCTGCCGTTTATCATTTATCATGGGGCATGCCCCAGGATGTCACCTCTGCTTTGGACGCGGTCTATCGCTCCGACTGGGGGCGGATCGTCGCGGCGCTGATTCGGCTGTTCGGCGATTTCGATGCGGCGGAAGAGGCGGCTCAGGAAGCATTTGCGGCCGCCGTGGACCAGTGGCCGGAGTCCGGAGTGCCCGAATTCCCACGAGCTTGGATCATCCAGACGGCTCGCCACAAGGCCATTGATCGCCTGCGGCGGCAGGGGCGATTTCAGGAAAAGCTGGAGTCGTATGTTGTGTCAGGCTTTGGCCGGACGTCGGAAGAACCGAACTACGATACGGAGGAGATTCCCGACGATCGCCTTCGCCTGATTTTCACGTGTTGCCACCCGGCGCTGGCGCTGGAGTCGCAGGTGGCGCTGACCCTGCGCACGTTGTGCGGCCTGGAAACCGACGAGATCGCGCGGGCGTTCCTGGTCCCTGGCCCGACGATGGCGCAGCGGCTGGTGCGCGCGAAGCGCAAGATCCGGGACGCGGGCATCCCGTACGTCGTACCGGAGACGAGCGATCTGCCGGAGCGGCTGGATGCCGTGCTCACGGTGATCTACCTGGTCTTCAACGAAGGGTACGCGACCACACGGGGCGAACCGCTGGTGCGCGGCGATTTATGCGCGGAGGCGATTCGTCTCGGCCGATTGCTGCAAACGCTGATGGGGGCGCAGGCGCCCTCGGAGGTGAATGGGCTTGTGGCGCTCATGCTGCTGCATGATTCGCGGCGGGATGCGCGGTCGGACGATCACGGCAATCTCATCGTGCTCGAAGAGCAGGATCGCAGTCGGTGGAACCGGCAGCAGATTGCCGAGGCGCTGCCGATGGTCGAAAAGGCATTGCGCGGCGGGCCAGGGCCGTTCGCGGTGGAGGCAGCGATTGCGGCGCTGCATTGCGAGGCGGCTCGGGCTGCAGACACGGACTGGCCGCAGATCGTGCGGCTGTACGACGTGCTCGAGCGACTGCAGCCGTCGCCGATCGTGTCGCTCAATCGGGCTGTGGCGGTGGCGATGGTGGAAGGGCCGCGGCGGGCGCTTGCGCTGGTCGACGAGCTGGCGGCGACGGGGGAGCTCGACGGCTACCATCTGCTGCACGCGACGCGCGCGGACCTTTTGCGGCGGCTGAGTATGTCGGTGGAAGCCGCGGCTAGCTACGAGCGCGCGCTTGCGCTGGTGAGCAACAAAAGCGAACGACGTTTCCTTGAGGGACGGCTGCGCGAGATGCAGGCTCTCGGGGGGAAAACCGCAAGTGATCGACGGCGTAGGCCTGCAAAGTTTGTCCGGCCGCCGGGGCCAGAGAGAGCAATGACTCCAGCGCCGACCTCGCGGCAACGCGGAGCAAGCCGGTCGTCAACTGGGCTACGGGCCCATCCAACTTTTCCAGCAGAATGACAAGGCCGAGGCCGACGAGGGCGGCTTGGACGATCGGTATAAGTCTCTGTGAGGTTTTGTGCTGCCTTGCCATAACTGCCTCCTGAGTTGCCCTTTCTGTTTCCTCTACTTGTATGTCGAACGAGGGGTGGGTAAATCGACAGGTTTCGTCCCCTTTTATTGAAAGTCAGTTTCGGCGATAGGCACCTTAGCCCTTCGCAAGCGACTCCGTGCTAACACCGTGAAAAGCAGGTCCCTCGGCTTCGCTCGGGATGACAGTTTTTGCTATACGGAGAGTGTTTGCTATACGGAAAGTGTTTGCCATATGGCAAGGTTTTGCTGCGCAGCAAGGCCCTGCTGCACGGAAGGTTTTTGCTATATGGCACGCCACGCTCAGGAACACCTCGGACGGCATCCGAATGACGCATCCCCGGCGGTCACGTTTGCTATATGGCACGCCACGCTCAGGAACACCTCGGACGGCATCCGAATGACGCATCCCCGGCGGTCACGTTAAACTATGGGGCGGTGTGAGGAGGATTCATGCGGCGTTCGGTCGGCATTGGTGTTTTTGTTCGCTCCACTTTGTTATTGGCGTGTGTGGTTCCTTCGCTGGTCTGCCTGGCGCAACAGACTGCGGCGCCGGCGGCCACGGCGGCGCCAGCAGCGTACAAACCCCTTACGGTGGATCGCATCTACAGCCAGCCCAGCTTGAGCGGGCAGTTGACGCGGGGCGTTGCCTGGACGCCGGACTCGAAGCAACTCAGTTTTTTCAAGAGCGAGGGCGCGGGGAGAGAAGCGAAAACCGAATTGTGGGTGATGGATGTGGCCAGCGGCCAGCGCCGGCTGCTGCTTTCGGCGGAAAAACTGGAATCGGTTTTGCCCGCAGATTCCGCGCGGACTACGCAGGCAACCGGACTGGGACGGCATGCGCCGGCGGAATATCAATGGGCTCCGGGGGGAGGGGCGCTGCTTTTCCAAGGACCTACGTCCCTGGCTTGGTTTGATTTGAAGACGCAAGCTTCGCGCACGCTCGTTTCCGGCAAGGAAAGCATCGTCGACCCGAAGATTTCTCCCGATGGCCGATATGTGAGTTTTGTGCGCAACCATAATCTGTGGCTGGTGAGCGTGGCGGATGGAAAAGAGCGCGCGTTCACGGAAGGCGGCACCGAAGAGGTGCGAAAGGGCGAGCTCGATTGGGTCTATCCGGAAGAACTGGAGATTACGACGGCGTATTGGTGGGCGCCGGACTCTTCGGCGATTGCTTACTTTGAAATGGACGAACGCAAAGTGGCGCAATATCCGCTGGTAGCGTTCACTTCGCCGGAGGGGGAAGCCGAAGAGGAGCGCTATCCACCGGCGGGCGGCGCCAATCCGATCGTGCATGTCTTCGTTGCGCCGGTCGGCGCCGGCGAGGCTCGCGCGATGGACACCGGGGAGAACACGGACATTTACATCGCGCGTGTGAACTGGCTGACCGATTCAAAGCACCTGGCGATCCAGCGGCTGAATCGGCAGCAGACAGTTTTGGACTTGTTGATAGCCGACGTAGCGACCGGCCAGACGCGCACGGCGTTAAATGAAACGGATCAGTATTGGATCAATATCAGCAATGACCTTCATTTTCTGAAAGATGGGAAGCGGTTTCTGTGGTCCAGCGAACGCTCCGGCTACCGCCATCTTTATCTCTATGACCTCGAGGGCAAGCAGCTTGCGCAGCTTACCAAGGGCGAATGGGAAGTTTCCGCAGTGGATGCGGTGGACGAGCCAAAAGGGCTGGTGTATTTCACCGGCACGGCGAAATCCCCGTTGGAGCGGCATCTCTATCGCGTGTCGCTCGATGGCTCGGCAATCAGCCGCATCACCATTCACAACGGCACGCATGGCGTGAACATGGCGCCGGATGCCTTGGCATTCGTCGATACCTATTCCGACGCGGTGACGCCGCCACGGCAGGACGTCGCGCGCGCGGATGGTTCGTTGCTGCGCGTGATCAATGAAAACAAGGTCGCGGAACTCGCGGAGTATCATCTCTCCGCGCCGCAATTTCTATCCGTGAAGGCGCACGATGGCATGCCGCTCAACGCGATGATGATCAAGCCGGCGGATTTCGATGCGTCGAAAAAATATCCCGTGCTGGTCTTTACCTATGGAGGCCCGCACGCGCAGGTGGTCTTGAACGCCTGGGGCGGCAATACGGCATTGTGGCACCAGTTGATGACGCAGAAGGGTTACGTCATTTTTGCGCTTGATAATCGCGGCTCGGCAGGCCGCGGCCACGTCTTTGAAGAGCCGATCCACTATAACCTGGGAGCAGTGGAGCTTTCGGACCAGCGAGACGGCGTGGCTTATTTGAAATCGCTTCCTTACGTCGATGCAGAGCGCATTGGAATCTGGGGCTGGAGTTATGGCGGGCACATGACGCTGCATGCGATGTTCGAATCGGGCGGTGAGTTCAAGGCGGGATTCGCGGGTGGGCCGGTCACCGACTGGCACTTCTACGATTCGATCTATACGGAGCGATATCTCGGGCTGCTGCCACAGAATGAAAAGGGCTACCGCGCCTCTTCACCGATCGATAGGGCTGAGGGGTTGAAGGGCAAACTGCTCATCGCGCATGGCACGGGAGACGACAACGTGCACTTCGCGAACACGCTTTCCCTGATTAACGAGCTGATCGATCTGGGGAAGTACGTCGAGGTGATGCCGTTTCCCGGACGCGGGCATGGGGTGAGCGATCCCGCCGCGCGCAAAGTGCTGATGAACCGCGTGACGCAGTTTTTTTTGGATAATCTATAGAGCTATAAGCCCAGAGCGATGTGTGGTGCGACGAACGAACAGCGTCCAGCTTCTTGACATGACTAAGATTCAACTGCAATACTTAGTTGCGATGTAGATACCATCGCGGGCTGGTGCGTTATGAAGAGTCACGTGCTTGGCGGCGTCAAGGTCGCCGATGAGGTCTGGGTCGCTGCAGCGCTGCTCCACCGCGAACACCCCGAGGTCGCCGACTTCTCGATTGAACAGATAGTTGATCGAGTTCGGCAAGAAGGACTGCACGAACCTCTACGCCCAGGCGTTTATGTTCACGTCGTGTCCCACTGCGTCGCCAATCGCCCACCAAGTCCGGGACGTTACCGAATGCTCTTTGAAACTTCGGAGGGTCGTCGTCGGCTATATCGGCCGGCAGACCCTTACTATCCATCGCGAGAGGGCTCGAAAACGACTCCCGATGGGAACGATCTTCCCTCCGGTTATGGATATCTCTTGCATTGGTATCGAGATTGGTCTGAAAGGGCTGCGGAGGATCTTGTGAAAAGCGATCCCCTACTCCAAGCGCAAGGCTCGGGAAAGCATCTGTGGGCGGACGAGCACGCCGATGAATACGTGCGGCGATTGCGCGAAGGTTGGGAATGAGCAGAGTCTTCTGGGACACCAATCTCTTTATCTATCTGTTCGAGAGTTCTGGCGCACTCTCAAAACAAGTTGCGAGCTTAAGGAGTCGCATGCTTGTGCGCGGAGATCAATTACTGACGTCAGCTATGACCCTTGGCGAAGTTCTCGTCAAGCCGGTTCAGACTGGTGATTCCAAGACTGCGGATTACTACCGGAAGCTAATCACCACCACGACCGTTTTGCTTCCTTTTGAGGAGAAGGCAGCGTTAGTCTACGCGCGCCTTCGCGGCGATCGGTCTCTTCGGCCACCAGATGCCATTCAACTCGCATGCGCGGCGTCAGTGGGAGTCGATCTTTTTATAACCAACGACGCGCATCTACATTCCAAGCAAATTCCTGGCATCCAATTCATTACTCCCCTTGACCGGACTCCAATCTGAACAAATACCCATTTGGGACTCTGAGCGAGTGAACTCCTATCGCACGCCGGAAAATTCGACGTGGACGTAGCGGCCCAGGCGCGAGTTGAAGAGCAGGTACCAGCCTGGATGATGGTCATCATCGTAGACGTAAACCTGGTCGCGCTCCCATTGCCAGTCGCGGCAGCGGTCGAGATCATACGGGGCTACCACCCAGTTGGAATCGTCGTACAACACCACGCGGCGCGTGCGGTAATCGATTCGACGAGCGATGAAGACACTGCGTACGTGCTCGTAGCGGCCGAAGGGATACGCGCGGCCAGGACGGATGCGCTGGTGATCATCGTCCCAATCGCGGTGGTCCTCGCGGACCTCGTGCTTCTCCCAGCCCTTATGCTTGCCGTTGTCATGGCGGTATTCATCGCCGCCGTCGTGCTTGTCCCAGCCTTTGTGTTTGCCATTATCATGATGTTCGTCGCGGTCGCGATGCTCATCGCGGTCTTGGGACGGAACCGCCAGGGCCAGCGTGCCGGCCAGCGCACACAACACAGTCCCCAAAATCAGCTTCTTCATCGTGCTTCTCCTTGCATGGGCTCGGCCGACGCGCCAGAGACCCGCAGTGTGGTAGGTGCTATCTAATTGTCGCGCATTTAGCGCGAACAGCGGAACGAATTGGAGCGCGAGGTTGCCGATTCAGCACCGGCCCCTGGTACAGCAGGGTCCGTCCGCGCCGCCAATTGCGAACGATCAGGGCTTATCCGGCTTCTTGTCTTCCTTGAGTTCCACCGCATTGCCGATTTTGATGGTGGCGCCGAAACGCTTGTAGTTTGCGTAGCGAATGGTCATTCGCATGTGAATCGGACCGGTGCTGAAGTGCAGGACATCATCGGAACGCGTATAGGTGGGGAACCAATAGTGCCCCTCGATATTTTCGCGGAAGGTTTCAAAGCGCGGAAAAATGTTCTCGTTATTTTTTTTAATGATATCGGGCACGGCTTTCCCATCGCTCTTCACGATATTCAGGTCTTTGTCGTCCACCCAAATGCGTCCTTGAAAGTAGCGCTGGTTTTTCTCGATTTTCTTCGGAGCAACGTCAAAAACGTAAGTGGTCAGCTCATCTAACTGTTCGCGGCCTACGTATTTCACGTCGTACTTGGGCAAATCCGCGGTCGTCAGCACGAAAGGCTGGACGTGCTCGACGTCATCCAGATCCTGTTGCGAGAGGCTCATGCCCGCGTTCTCCAACGTGGAAGGCGGCGCACTGGTGATCTTTTCGTAGCGCTTACCGTCCGGTGTGAACAGAATGTCGCTGGTCATGCGGTATTCGCCGGCGACCTGGTTATCGTTGTCGATCACTTGCACGACGAAACTCTGATTATAGGTGTAGTTGTCGCGCTCTTTTTTGAACTCCAGCTCGCGATCGCCAAATTTTTGAATGATCTGCTCCACCGGAATCGCGGGCGGTTCATGCGAGATGTTGCCGGATTCGCTCTGTGGTTTCGCGGCGGGAGCGGGGGCGGCAGGGGCGGGCTGAGCTGGAGGAGCAGGCTGCCGGGCGTCTGCCGCGGGCGCCGGCAGCGGTCCTTGCTGCTGAGCGGCGAGCGCAAAAGCTAGAAAGGGAGCGGCCAAAATCAAGGTAGCGATTAAGGGCCTTTGCGTTTTGCTCATTGCAAATCCAAATTTGTTGGCCATTTTTTCTGACCTCCTTGCCCTGGCATGGGGACGTCTGCTGATTGGACCTTGCGAACGGTAGCGTGGGTTGCATCCCGCGCGGGCACACTCTCCAATTGTGGGCGACACCCTATTATGGCGCGTTCCGGAACGGACTCCAAACCGGACGCCGAAAATGACTCAAATCGATTTTACGATTTCGATTTCACCACGCCGGCGCAAAACTTCCACGGCAACGCTGTCGTTTTCGCGATGAATCAGGAGGTCCACGCTGGCGTCTAGCAGCTTTAGGTTTTCAATTTGCACTTGGTCGAGATCTGGCGGAAGGAGGGGGTGGTCGAAACAGATCTGGCGCTCGGTCGCGCGCACGGTCATGCCAAGGCAAGCGCGCAGCAGCAGGAAAACCGCGCCGGCGGCCCACGCTTGCGGCGCGCAGGCGACTGGATAAAGGGTGGGACCGCTGGTGCCCGGCCGCTTGTGAAATCCGCAGAACAGCTCCGGCAGCCGCTGGAGTTCGACATCGCGGCTCACTTGAAAGAGCGCATGAAGTAGCTCGCAGGCTTGCTGCTGAAAACCGTAAAGCGAAAACCCAAGGCCGATCAATGCATTGTCGTGCGGCCACACCGAACCATTGTGGTAGGACATGGGGTTGTAGCGCGCCTCGCCGGCGCCAATGGTGCGAATTCCCCAACCGGAGAAGAGTTCTTCGGTCATCAGCGACGCAGCCAGCACTTTGGCGCGCTCTTCTTTCGCGATTTGGCAGAGCAATGCATGCCCGGCGTTAGAGCTGCGCACGCAGCATTGACGTTTTTCGCCGTCCAGTGCCAGCGCGTACATGCCCAACTCTTCGCACCAGAAGGCGCGGTCAAACGCGTGGCGGAGCTTTTCGGCTTGCGCTTCGAGCCTATCCGCGAATTCAATTTCCTGGAATGCGCGCGCAATCAGCGCCGCCGAGCGCTTTGCCGCGTAGACATAGCCTTGTACCTCGCACAGTGCGATGGGCGGGTCGGCCAAGCGGCCGTCGGCGTGAAAAACGGAATCCTGAGAGTCTTTCCAGCCTTGCTGCACCAGGCCTTTGGACGAGCGCTGCTCGTATTCGACAAAGCCATCCTTGTCGCGATCGCCATAGGCGTCCATCCAATCGATGGCGCGCTTAATATTCGGCCATACCTCTTTCAGGAAGGAGAGATTCGCCGTGCGACGGTAGTACGCGCCTGCGAGCATCACGAAGAGCGGCGTGGAATCCACACTCCCGTAATAACGCGCGAATGGCACTTCGTTCATCACAGACATTTCGCCGCGGCGCATTTCATGAACGATCTTTCCGGGTTCGGCGTCGCGCTCGGGGATCTCGTCCGTGGCTTGCGTCTCCGCGAGATATTTCAAAACGCCTTCAGCAATGCGCGGCGCCATCCACAGGCATTCGATTGCGGTGATGATGCCATCGCGCCCAAAAACGGTGTTGAACCACGGCACTCCGGCGTAAGGGTAAGGCCCTTCCGGATTGCCTTCTATCAGCATGCGTAAATCCGCGGAAGAGCGAGTAAGCCAGGCGTTGAAGGTGTCGCTGCGAGTGGTAATCGCGCACTCCCCGATGCCGGGGCGCTCGAAATCTTGTTCGAGCCGGCGGAACGCGGTGTTAAAGGGGGCGAGTGTTTTAGACTGCGCGTCGCGCTCGCAGAAAATCGCGCAGGACACGCGCCTCTCCTCTTTTGGCTCCAGCGCAATCTGGAAGCACGCTTCCGTCGTGCTCAAGGAGGTGGGCTGGGGAGAAAATTCCAGGCAGGTGGCGCGGAGCACCTCGTCCAAACCGCGGTAGGAAAGAACTGCGCGATCGATACTGGCGCGATCCGGCAGTCGCTCGCCTTTGCGGGCGCGTTTGGTGCCACGCACTTCAAAAATATCGGCGAAGTCGGCGTCGAATTGCAGCAGCAGAGAGACCGTGACCGGCTGCAGGCCGTAGTTCAGTAAACGAAAATACTGGTAGCAGGTGGCACCGCGCAAAAACTGCAAGCGAAACAGATGCACGGTGCCTCGGGACAGCTCGACGTCACCATTCAAGTTGGTGTCCACGTTGGTGAGGTCTACCGACAAAAAAGCATTATCTTCACGAACGGTGGAGCACAGAAGGAGAGGCTGCTTCTGATTGAGGCGTAGCGTGAATCGCGAGAGATGTCGCGTTTCGGCATGAAAAAGGCCAAAACGGGAGGTGCCCAGCGGCTCGATGTCGCCGTAGCGGTTGAAAACGGCAAACGTGTCGCCGTACTTAAGCACACGCGTGCGGTCGTCCGCCAGCGCGGACGATGCGCGGACATAGTATTCGTCTTCGACGCGGACAATGTCCGTCAAAATAAAACCGTCCTAAAGCGTCAGTAACGAGTCAATTTCGCTACTCGGGTCAGGCGCCACGGCTTCCGGGACTCCAGACTTGGCCGCGACGGTGGCCTCGTACAGCTTAGCGTACTGCTGCGCCATTTTGGAGGCGCTGAAGCGCTTCATGAATTCGGCGCGGCACGCGGCGCGATCGAGAGTCACCGCTTGCCGCACTGCATTCACCGCGTCATCCAACGTTTCCACGATAAAGCCGCTGACTCCATTGGTGATCACTTCGGGCACAGAACCACAACGGAAAGCGATGGTCGGCGTGCCGCAGGCCATTGATTCGATCATGGTGAGACCGAACGGCTCGGGCCAGTCGATAGGAAACAGATAGGCGTACGCGTTGCCGAGGAATTCGCCCTTTTGCTGTTCATTTATTTCGCCAACGAACTCGACATTTGGCGTGTTCAGCAGGTGCTTGATTTCGCGCTCGTAGTAGCGGCGATCCGTTGCGTCCACCTTCGCGGCAATTTTCAAAGGCATGTTCAACCTCTTCGCGATTTCAATCGCGCGATCGACGCGCTTTTCCGGGGAAATGCGTCCGAGGAACGCCAGGTAATTTCCCCGCCCGTCGCCGAGGGGAAGAAGATGCTCGGGCAGGCCGTGATGGACGTTGCCAATCCAGTTCACCCAAGGCAGCGGCTTGCGCTGATTCAATGAAATGGAAATAAGCGGCATGTTTTTGTATTTGCGAAAAAGCGGAACCAAATCAGGAGAATCGAGGCGGCCGTGCAACGTGCTGACATGCACGAGTCCCGAAAGTCTGGACAAGGGGAAGTGCAGGTAGTCGATATGGAAATGAATGATGTCAAATTGATCCGCGCGCTCCAGCACTTCCTCCAGCATCACAAAATGATGTGCAAGCCTGTCGGTGACCGCGTTGTTGTTCAACCGCAGGGCCTTCTCGCAGCAGGGGACCAGCCGCGCCGACGTCTCAGAGTCACCACTTGCAAATAAGGTAACGTCGTGCCCCGCTTCCACCAACGCCTCCGTCAAATTGGCGACCACCCGCTCCGTCCCTCCGTAAAGCTTAGGTGGAACGCTCTCGTACAGAGGTGCTACCTGGGCTATCCTCAATACTCCCCCTTCCGTAGGGTCATCAAAACACTGAGGATAGAGAAAACCGCGGTCTTTTAGTATCAAGGGAACGCCGGAGCGGCCCGAGGGGAATTCGATTAGACAGCCTCATCGCGAGGGGAAGGAATAGCGAATCGGTAGGGCGCCAAACCCGGGGCCGCTACGGAAATCTGGAAAAGCTGTGGACCTAATATTCACAGCCTGTGGAAAAGTGGAAAATTCTTACTTTACCATCCGCGTTAGAACGGTATAGCCTGCTTCCTCATCCTTTTCGCTTCCCTCCGCCCTCTCGCGAAAAGTTAGTCTTCCGGCGGAAGCGCATCTGAAAACTCGTGTAGGAGGTTCTGGCGATGAAAGCCCCGAATCGCAGCTTCCGGGTATCCTCCCTGTCGTACCGTCTCGCGGATCAGAATGATTACTGTGTCTGCCGCGTGCTCGAGGAGTGCGCCCTGATTAAAATTGAATCGTTGGATAAACTGCGCGCGGCTCAGAAGTACATGCGCCGCGTCGCCGCACATGAACCCGGGTCTTACGTCGTATTCAGCCATCGCACCAAGCGAGTTCTAAGCAAAATAGTCAGCCGCGAAGCAGCGTAAGAAACTGTGAGGCTCGCCATCGCGTCCTTCCGTGGACGTGTGTGCGGAGTGAGCCTTACGGCGTGATGATATCCTTCGCCTTGGGCTTGACCTGCACGGCCGCAAGGCTGGAGGCATCCCATCCTCCGCCGAGCGCCTTGACCAACAGGACGCTGGAGATCAGCCGCTGCCCCTGGATCACGGCGAGTTCCTGCTCGTCGGTGAGCAGATTCTGTTGCGCGGTTACGACGTCCAGGTAGCTGACCAAGCCTCCGCTGTAACGACTGGTTGAGATGTCCAGCGTGCGCCGCGCGGCATCCACGGCTTGCTGCTGGGATTGCTGCGCCTGGATCAAGACAGTCAATCCGGTGACTTGGTCCTGCACCTCTTGAAAAGCGGCCAACACAGTCTGGCGGTAACTTGCAACATTTGCGTCATAGCCCGCGCGCGCAAATTGCACCTGCGCCCGGCGCGCGCCACCGGTGAAGATTCCCTCGGTCACATTTGCGCCCAACGCCCAAATCGCGCTCCCTGCGTTGGCTAGTTTCGCAATGTCCGCGGATTGCCAGCCACCCTGGCCGAAAATATTCAGGGCCGGATAATAGGCCGCTTTGGCCACGCCAATCTCCGCGTTGGCCACGGCCATCAGGCGCTCGGCCTCGGCAATGTCCGGGCGGCGCTCAAGCAAATCGGAAGGCAGCCCGGTGTCGAGCGCAGGCGGCTCCGCATTCAACACGCGCGGCTCAATGTGAAAATCAGGCGCCGGCTCTCCGACCAGTACGGCGATGGCGTCTTCAAAAAGTTTACGCTGTTGCTGCAGCAGAACAGCTTGCGTGTGCGTGGTGTTGAGCAGAGTTTCTTCCTGCGCGACGTCCAGGCCCGAGGCTACGCCGCCTTTGTGGCGTGAATTCACCAGATCGAGGCCTTTCTGCAGCGCCTCTACCGTGCGCGTCAGAATCTGCATCTCCGAATCCAGTTCGCGCAGGTTGAAATAATCACCGGCAAGCTGCGAGGTAACCAGCAGGCGCACATTTTCAATATCCGCGGCGTTCGCCTGGTAGGACGCTTCCGCCGCTTCGATGCTGCGCCTTCGGCGGCCAAATAAATCCACTTCGTAGCTGACTGTAAATGGCACAGCGTAGGTATTTTGCGTAACAGGCTTTAGTTGAATCGGCACGCCGTTTGTAGGGCGATTTCCAGACAGTCGCTGTCTAGTGACATTGGGCTGGGTGCCCAAAGTGGGAAACAGAGTGGCGACCTGAATCGCCGCGGTGGCCCGGGCCTGCTCTAAGCGCGCAAGAGAAACTTTGAGCGTCTGATTGGCGACGAGCGCCTGCGCTTCCAATGTGTTCAGGTCTTCGTCGTGGAAGACGGCCCACCATTGCCCTTTCGGGATGGAATCCTTGGGGTCGCCTTCACGCCAGGGCTCGGCGAGATCCCATTTGATTGTGGAGGGAGCCGAAGGACGCTTGTAATTCGGGCCTACGGTGCAGCCGGCGACGAAGATTCCGGTGGCGAGCACAACCCAGGTAGTGCGGGCGCCTGTGAAGCAGGCGCGCATGGCCTTCCGCATTACCTCTTCGCTCCCTGCGGTGCCCTACCGCTGGTGGTGGGCGGTCCATTCCCAGGGGGCGGAGCGGGGCTATTGCCAGGAGTGCCGGGCGCCGCCTTTTGCGCTGCTTCTTTCACATTGACCTGTATGCCTTCATCCAGGGAGTCCGGGGGATTCAGCACAATCCAATCCTCCGCGTGCAGGCCTTGTAATACTTCCAGGGCGGTGCCGTAATCCCGCCCGATGGCCAACTGTTGCAAATGCGTCTTGTGATTGGCGTCAACAACCACGGCTCGCAGGCCCTCCGAGCGAAAGAGCAGGGCGTTGACTGGCACCTGCAAACGCGTTCCCGTTACGCCAACTAGCAAATGCACTTGGGCATATCCTCCCGGCAGCAACTGACCACTTCTGTTCGGCACATCTACTTCTGTGTTCAGCGTGCGGCTGGCCAAATCGATGGCATCGGCAGTCCGTACCACCTTGGCTTGGAATTTCTGGCCGGGATATTGCGTCAGTTCCAGGAACGCGCCCAACCCGGGGCGCACGGCGGCAGCATATACCTCCGGCACGCTAACGTAGGCGCGAATCGGGTCGGTGGCCGCAAGGAAGAATAGCTCTTGCGCGCTACCGCCATTGCCCGCGTTGATCAGGTTGCCGATATCCACATTCCGGCGCGTGATAACACCGCCAAATGGCGCGTAAATGTGCTTAAACGCCTCCAACTCCTCCAGGCGCCGCACGTTGGCCTGCGCCGAGGCCACAGCGGCGCGTCTAGCCGCATAATCGCCGACGGCGTTATCTACCTCTTGCTTGGAGACGCCATCTGTCTTGATCAACTCTTCATAGCGCGTGGCGGTGATGCGAGAAAGATTCTCGTTGGCCTGCATCGTGCCGAGATCGGCGCGCGCCTGGGAAAGCTGCTGGTCGATTTCTGGCGTGTCGATTTCGGCCAGCAATTCGCCCTGTTGCACGTGGGTCCCGATATCGTGATACCACTTCTTGAGGTAGCCGGTGGTGCGCGCATAGATCGGCGATTCCGTGTAGGCCTGTAGCGTCGATGGCAACACCAAATCTTCCTGGGCCGGCTCCACCGTGGGATGGATCACGGCAACGGTGGGCACCGCCAGCTTTTCGGTCTCCTTAGCGAGCGCGTTGTATTGCTCGCGGCGCTGCAACAGCGTGAAAATTCCCACTATCGCGAGCACCAACGCTATTCCAACTAAAAACAGAAATAGGCGGCTCTTTTTCCCGGCCTGATGGTACTCGCCGTCTTGCGCGTGCGTGTTACCTTCCCTCGTCATTCTCTGCTCCGAACTCAGTGTAAAACCCCGTTGTCACGATGCCGCCGGCTCCGGCGTTGCGCCATGCAGCCTGCGGCGCTCCAATCTCCCATGAATGATAGAAAAGACGCATGGCACAAAGAAAAGCGTCGCAAAAGTGGCAAATAGCAAGCCGCCGATGACCGCGCGCCCGAGCGGTGCGTTCTGCTCGCCGCCCTCGCCAAGCCCGATGGCCATGGGCACCATGCCGATGATCATGGCCAGCGCTGTCATTATCACAGGGCGTATGCGCACGAAGCCCGCTTCCAGCGCGGCCTCCAGCGCATTCTTCCCTTCAGCCAACTGTTCGCGCGCAAAGGACACCATCAAGATACTGTTCGAGGTGGCGACGCCCACGCTCATGATCGCCCCGGTCAGCGACGGCACGTTCAGCGTGGTGTGGGTAAGCAACAACATCCAGCATATGCCCGCAAGCGCGCCCGGCAGCGCGGTGATAATGATGAAGGGGTCCAGCCAGGACTGAAAATTTACCACGATCAGCAGATAGACGAGAACGATCGCTCCAATCAGTCCGAAGCCAAGCCCGGTAAACGAGCTTTTCATCGTCTGTACTTGTCCGCGGATGACCATATGGCTGCCGCGCGGAAGATCCTTCTCGAGTTCCTTTACGCGCTTGGCAACCTCATCGGAGACTCCGCCGAGGTCGCGGCCGTCCACCGCCGCGTACACGTTGATCATGGGCTGCGAGTTGAAGTGCGAAATGGTGGCGGGGCGCGCAGTGGTCGTCGAGCGAACGAGATTACCTAAAATTTGCGGCATGGCACCAGGCTGGGTTCCGCTCACCGGAATATTCTGAAGCGCCTGGAAGGAATCCACGCGGTATTGCGGCGTCTGCACGGCAACGCTGTAGCTCACTCCGTTTTTCGGGTCGAGCCAGAAAGCGGGAGCGGTCTGGAAGCTGGAGCTGAGCGATACGAGCAGATTTTGCGCCACGTCCTTGGCTTGCAGCCCAACGGTTTGCACGCGCGTGCGGTCGATATCCATGTGCAGCGTGGGACCGTCGAAAGCCTGCTGCACATGAACGTCGACCGCGCCGGGGATATGGCGAATTTCGTTCGCTAGTTTCTCCCCGATCAAGAAATTAGCCTGTTGGTTGTTGCCGGTGATGGCCACGTCGATCGGCGCCGGAGTTCCGAAATTCAAGATCTGCGTGACGATGTCCGCGGGCTGAAAGAAAAACTGCACGCCCGGGAACATTCGCGGAAACTTCTCGCGCAGCTCCTCGATATAAGCGCTGGTTGGTTTCCCGCGCACTTCCTTCAATTGCACCAGGATTTCGGCATCGGAAGTTCCAAAGGTTCCCGAGTTGCTGTAGCTGAGATTGATGCCGCTGTACGGCAGGCCGAGGTTGTCCAGGATGGTTTGCAATTCCTCTTTCGGAATCGTTTCACGGATCACTTCATCCACTTGGTCGGCCACCCGCGCGGTTTCCTCGATACGCAGCCCGGTCCGCGCCCGAAAGTGTATGCGGATCTGCCCGGCGTCCACCTTGGGGAAAAAATCGCGGCCAAGCACGAAAATCAAACACGCGGAAAGCAGGCAGAATCCAAGGAAACACGCCGCGAACAACGTGGAATTCGCAAGGGCGGCGCTCAGCGCGCGGCGGTAGCCTTCGCGGAAGCGCTCAAAAAGCTGCTCAAAGCCCTGCTGATAGCGCCGGAAGAAGCCTTGCCTTTCTCCCCTGTGTTCCTCCGCGTGATATTCATCTTCCGCGCTGAGGAGATACATCGCCAGGGTGGGCACAATCGTGCGCGACCACATGTACGATGCCAGCATCGCGAAGGAAACCGCTTCGGCCAGCGGCACGAACAAGTACCGCGCCACTCCCGACAAGAAGAACATGGGGATGAACACAATGCAGATACACAGCGTGGAAACGAGCGCCGGAACGGCGATCTGTTGCGCGCCATCGAGAATGGCCTGCACCGTCTCCTTGCCCATGGCTAGATTCCGGTTGATGTTTTCGATTTCCACGGTGGCGTCGTCCACCAGAATGCCCACCGCGAGCGCCAGTCCGCCGAGCGTCATGATGTTGATCGTTTCATGTAGCGCGCTGAGCAGCAGCACACTCACGAGGATCGACAGCGGAATGGAAATAGCGATGATCAGGGTGCTCTTCCAATTGCCGAGGAAGACCAGGATCATGATGGCCGTCAAGCACGCCGCAATCAACGCCTCGCGCAGCACCCCCTGGATGGAAGCGCGCACGAAAAGGGACTGGTCAAACAGCAGGTTGACATGCAGGCTCTCCGGCAAAGAGCCCATGTAGTTCTGAATGGTCTGCTTCACGCGATCCACGATATCGAGCGTGGACGCGCCGCCGGTCTTGTACACCGCCATCAACACACCGCGCTGACCGTTCGCGCGCACGATGTTCGTTTGCGGGGAAAAGCCATCGCGCACGTGGGCTACGTCACGCATGTAGATGGTCGCGCCGTTCACGGTTTTGACCGGCAGATCGTTCAGCTCCTGGATCGTCTGCGGGCTGCCGTTCATCTCCACGTTGTATTCGAGCGCGCCCAGCTTCGCCGTTCCGGTCGGCAAAATAAGGTTCTGCGCGTTTACCGCGTTCACCACGTCCACGGCCGAAAGCCCCTTGGATTGCAACGCTTGCGAATTCAGGTCCACGCTGACCAGCCGCTGTTTCCCTCCATACGGATAGGGCAGCGCGGCGCCCTGCACGGTGGCCAACTGCGTGCGAATGAAATTGTTTCCGAGATCGAAGATGGCCTGCTCGCTAAGACTGTCGCTGGTCAAGCCAATTTGAATGACCGGCACCGTCGATGCCGAATAGATAGCTACCAGCGGAGGCGTCGTGCCCGGCGGCATGGTTCTCAAAATCGTCTGGACGATGGCCGTGGTCTGGGCCAGCGCCGTCTGAACATTCGCGCTGGGCTGAAAATAAATCTTCACGACCGCAATGCCGTTCAGCGATTGCGATTCGATGTGCTCGACATCGTTTACCAGCGTGGTCACAGCGCGCTCGGAGTTCGTGGTGATGCGCTGCTCCATCTCCTGCGGTTCCAGCCCGGTGTAGTTCCAAATCAGGCTGATTACGGGAATGTTGATTTCAGGAAAAATGTCGGTGGGCGTGCGCATTAGCACGAGCGGCGTCAGCAAAATCACCACGAGCGCCATCACGATGAACGTGTACGGCCTGGATAGCGCTAGACGAACAATCCACATGCTTTCAGTTTCCCCTGAAGGCGAATTTCAGTTAGAGCACCCCTGCTGGCGGCTGTCGCGCATACTCCCGCTAATCAACCCGCGTTCGTTTAGATTCGCAGCGGCGATGATTTGGGTACGCCACGACCCGGGGAGGACTCGCGGCTACGCTGCGATTCCTTCAAAGTCTAATCGACTAAAAGATTTAGGGACAGCACCAGCTCTCACACGGACGGTAGGATGCACGCGCCCGCCCAGCCGGTACATCGATGGCGGTCGACGAGGTACGAAATGCCGAGAGCGCAACTGTCAGAATTGAACTTTTAGGACGCTCTATTCCCGGAAAACGAAACTCAGTCGCAAACCGCAAATTTCGATCACGTCGCCGTCGTTCAACCGCACCGGCCCGTGTATCGGCTTGGAGTTAACGCGAGGGGTCTTGTCTCCCGGCCCGATGTAATAACCGTCGTCGCGCTGATTGACTTGCGCCGCCACTTCCGGCTTGAACCAGCCCTTCAACCGTACCGTGGCGTCCTTGGATTTGCCAATGACCGCCAGCCTGCTGGTTATGACGTACTCTTTTTGGTCGGAGTTGCCTCCGAGCACCACGAGCGTCGGCATCTTAAGGCGACCTGCGAATTGTGAGCGCTCACCCATCGCCGCGGCCTGTTGCAACATATCGCGGCGCTGCTTGGTGTCCAGCACCATCGTCTCGTTGATCGAAGGCGCGACCGGCTTGCGCTTCGAGTCCATCAAGATCGGCGTATCCCCGCTGGCATCCACCTTAATATGGTGCTTGCCGATCCAAATTGAATCGCCGTCGTGCAGCGTGGCTCGCTCCACGCGCAGATCGTTGACGAAGGTTCCGTTGAGGCTGTCCAGGTCCTCGACTACCAGGCGCCCGGCCTCAAAAAACACGCGCGCGTGATGGTTCGAGACTGCCAGGTTGTCGACCGGCAAATCGTTGTCCGGCGATCGCCCGATACCCACCGGCCGGCTGCCGATCGGCACTTCCTTCACCAATCTGTTTTCAAACATCAGGCTGAGCTTAGCCATCTTTACTTTCCTCCCGCGGCGCCATTTCTGGCCGCATGTTTCCGCGCCCCCGGGCGCAGCCACGAAAACCAACCCCTGGATTCCGCGCCGATTCGCACCACGATCACCGTGATGTTGTCGGAGCCGCCGCGATCGTTCGCCAGGTCCACCAACTTCTGCGCGGCCTTGGTCGCATCCGGCTCTGCCTGTAGCGTTGCCGCAATTTCCGGCTCGATCAACATGCGCGTCAGCCCGTCGGAGCACAGCAGCAAGATATCTCGTGCGATCACCAGGTGCTCTTCCGCGTCCACTTGCACTTCTTCTTGTGAGCCCAGCGCGCGCAGCAGCACGCTTTGCATGTGGCTTTCTTCCGCTTCCGCAGCGGTCAAAATTCCGTGCCGCACCTGCTCGGCCACCAGCGAATGATCGCTGGTCAACTGCTGCAGCGTGCCGCTGCGCAACAGGTAAGCGCGGCTATCGCCCACGTGCGCGATGCTCAGTTTTGAGCCATCGATCCACGCCGCGGTCAGTGTCGCACCCATGCCCTGCTGTTCCGCGTTCTTTTGCGCGGAGGCAAAAATCTTCGTATTCGCCAGGTGCGCCGCGCTGCTCAATCGTTTCGTTTTTTCGCTCCAGGCCGCTTGCTGCTCGCCAAAGAGCGTCACTGCCGGATTGTCCAACGCCTCCTCGCAATGCTTCACTACCGTCTCCACGGCTAACGCGCTGGCCACCTCGCCATGTGCCTCGCCGCCCATCCCGTCCGACAGCACAAACAAATGCAGCGGTGCCACAATGCGAAAGCAGTCCTCGTTATTGGTGCGCACGCGACCCACATCGGTCACGCCGCCGCTCACAATCTGCACGGAGACTCCCCTGCTCTGGCCGGACACACCCGGCGCGCACGTGACGCTGGCAACCCTGTTCCCACGCTAACAGACACGCTACCTAAGCGTAAGGCGATGAACCCTACTGATTACTCGCTTTTTGGCCACAATTGTGGGTCCTCGCTCTGCAGATAAGGGAGCGGCAATCCTGCGGCAGCCCAGCCCGTTCGGTTTCGCGTCAGATATAGCCAACTTCCGCTACAATCCTTCAATGCCCAGGCGCCTATTTTTCCTGGTTTGCGCCCTCGCGCTCGCTGCACCGCTGCAGACATTCCCGCAGCAATCCGCCCCGCCCGCCTCTTCCGCCCGCACTCTGCTGCTGCCGAAACGCATCGTTTCCGGCGAAGCTGCCACGCTGGCTGTGCTGGATATGAACGGCCGCCTCACTCCGGGCGCCACCGTGAATTTCTCGAACGGCGATCATCTCGTCACCAATGCCACTGGCCGCGCGCTGTTCGTCGCTCCGCTCAACCCGGGCGTAATCTACGCGACCATCGGCTCACGGCCCACCCGCGCCTACTCCACAATCCTCACGCCGGCCGAAGTCAGTTCCTCTTCGCTCGAAGTTTCCTTCGCACCCCGCTTCGCTTCGCTCTCCGACCGTTTTGAACTCTCCGGGAGCGGCTTTTGCGGCCAAGCCGACGCAAACGTAGTGCACATCGCCGGCAAACCCGCACTGGTTCTGGCGTCTTCTCCAGCCGCCTTGGTCGCGCTAACTCCAACCGACCTGGAGCCAGGTCCCGCAGATGTCGAAGTCTCTTGCGCCAAGCGCTCGACGGCGCCGTTTTCGATCACCTTTCTCGGCCTGAGCATGGACGCGGACTCCTCCCCCCTCGCCTCCGGCGAACACCGCACCCTCACCGTAAAAGTTCGCGGCACGGTCGCCCCGGTCGCACTTGAGGCGCGTAATCTTTCGCCCGAAGTCGCCGAACTGGCCGGCGGTAACCCGACGCGGGTTTCCAGCAGCGGTGGCGCGGAAAATGTCGCGCATTTTGAGCTCATCGGACGCGAGCGCGGCAACTTCATCGTTTCCGTGCGCCTTCTGCCCACGCCAATTCCCTTGCGCCGCTAATCCAAATCTCGATAGATTGTTTTCAGAAACGGCAGAGCCGGCCGGCCGTCTACCTCATAGGGCGAACTGGCATCCCAAAACGTCATTGGAACTGTGCGCCGACGCCGATCCGCCTCGCTCTGCGGGAGATGCAAACCATGCAGACTCTTTGGCAAGACATCCGTTACGCCATCCGCATGCTTACCAAGAACGCCGCCTTCAGCTTTGTCGCCATTCTTTCGCTGGCGCTCGGCATCGGCGCCAATACCACCATCTTCACCGTCGTCAACGCCATTCTGCTGAATCCCCTGCCGGTCAAAGATGTCTCGCGGGTAGTCGAGCTGGACACCGTTGATACCAAGACGCGCGTGACCGCAGCCAATGCCACCAAGCTTGGAATGTCCTACCTGAATTTTCAGGATTACGCGCGGCAGACTCAGCTTTTCTCCGCGATGACCTGTGTGGTCGGTCCTCTGCCGCTGACCTGGAGCGGCGGCGCCGAACCCCGCCAGCTTCAGGGACAAATGGTCAGCGCCAGCTATTTTGATCTTTTGGGTGTTCGCCCCGCGGCCGGACGTTTCTTTTTGCCCGATGAAGACACTAAGCCCGGTGGAAACAATGTCGCGGTTCTTAGCTATAGTCTGTGGACCAACAAATTCGGCGCGAATTCAAACACGATTGGCCAAACGATCACCCTCAACGCCACGCCTTACACGATTATCGGCGTCGCTCCGCCCGGATTTAAGGGCACGTTCACTTTCAACAACGCGGAGGAGATCTGGATTCCCGTCAGCATGTACCCGCAAGTGCTCGCGGGCTTCTTCAAGGAGAATTTCAACACGCGCCGCTTTTTGGCCACGACCGTGTATGGCCGGTTGAAAGACAAAGTCTCTCAGGGCGTTGCGGAGGCCTCGCTCAAAACCGTTGCCTCTGGCATGGAGAGCGCCTTCCCCGCGGATAACGCCGGCCGCAGCGTAGCCCTCACACCCCTTGCTGAAGCTGCCGTGGGGGTCAACCAGCGCGGCCAAATCACTCTGGCCGGTGGTTTGATGATGGGTATTGTCGGCCTCGTCCTTCTGATTGCCTGCGTCAATCTGGCCAACCTGCTTCTCGCGCAAGCCGCCAGCCGCGAAAAAGAAATCGGCGTGCGCGCTGCCATGGGCGCCAGCCGAGGCCGCGTTATCCAGCAACTTCTCACCGAGAGTATGGTGCTCGCGTTTCTTTCCGCGCTGGCTGGTCTGGCCATCGCATCTGCGGGACGTTCGGTTTTGTGGTCGTTTCGTCCTCCGTTCATCCGCGATAGCGACCTCGATCTTGGTTTCGATTCACACGTTTTGCTGTTTACGTTGAGCGTCGCGCTTCTCACCGCCGTGCTCATCGGCGTCGCTCCAGCGCTGAAGGCTGCGCGCCCCAACCTCATCGAAGTCTTGAAAGTGGGCGGACGCGGCAACACCGTCGGATGGGCGAACAGTCCGTTCCGTAGCATTCTTGTGGTCACGGAGATTGCTCTCGCTCTCGTCGCGCTGGTTGGCGCGGGCCTCTTCATTCGCAGCATGCAGAATGCGCAGCGCATTGATCCCGGCTTCGAATCGACGAACCTTTTTATGTTCAACTTCGATCTTGGCGCTTTGCATTACGACGAAGGCCGCGGCCAGCAGTTCTTCCGCGCCGCCATAGAGCGCGCCAAAGCTACGCCCGGCGTCGAGTCCGCCACCATCGCGGACGCTCCGCCCCTGATTCCGGCATTCTCGCGCACCATTTTCCCGGAAGGCGAGGATGAAGCTTCCGGATATCGCGGAACTCTGACGCAGCTCAACGACATCGCACCCAATTTCTTTGAAACGCTCCGCATACCGCTCGTCGGCGGCCGCGAATTCACTGACTCCGATCGTGCGACCACAAAGGCCGTAGCCATCGCCAATGAAGCCATGGCCAAGCATTTCTGGCCCAACGAAAATGCCGTTGGCAAACGCTTCCACTTTTTTGGCGATCCCACTCTGCGCGAAATCGTCGGGGTCGTACGCAACACTGTGGTGAACAACATCGGTGAAGATCCGCAGCCGCTCGTCTATTTGCCGCTAACGCAGAACTATTCCCCGGTAGTCACGATGCAAGTGCGCACCAGCGGCCGGCCCGAAGCGGCGATCTCCACCGTGCGCAGCCAGGTGCAATCGCTGGATTCGAATCTCGCGCTCAC
>WNFR01001826.1_pt1 | contig 22247 bp, 22 predicted proteins | sample 5400221 | NCBI WGS metagenome assembly WNFR01 (sample SAMN13153357, study PRJNA577476) | soil metagenome | isolation source: 40 cm soil under Madrone tree | place: USA:California | collected 2016-06-14 | reverse complement strand
TCGCCTGCCGCATGGGTGAAGGCCTGGTTGTCCGGGCACCCTTCCCACACGGCGCGGGCATTCGGCGCGATGGCGTCGGCGGTGGTCGGCACCGCCGGCAACACGTCGTAGTCGACCGCGATGGCGTCGGCGGCATCCTTGGCTTGCTCCAGCGTCTCGGCCACCACGAACGCCACCGGGTCGCCCAGGTAGCGCACCCGCTCGCGGGCGAGAAACGGCTGCGACGACGTGAAGGCTGCCGTGCCGTCGCGCCGTTTGCGCGGGGCGTGCGGCCGCAGCGTGCCCAGCGGGAGCAGCTGCGCATCGTTCCCGGTCAGCACCAGGAGCACGCCCGGCATGACTCGCGCTGCCGTTGCATCGATCCGCACGACGTTCGCGTGGGCGTGCGGCGAGCGCAGGACGTAAGCCCGCGTCTGCCCGGCTGTCTGCATGTCGTCGACATAGCGGCCCGCGCCGCGCACCAGATAGGGGTCTTCCTCCCGCGGTACGGGCTGCCCGATGCCGAATTCGCCCATCGCTCTAAGTCAACTCCTGAACTTCTTCGCCAGGGCATCGGCGCCGCGGCTCAACAACCCGACGTCGGAGCCGACCGCCACGAATGTGTAGCCCCAGCCGATATAGCGGCGCACCTCTTCCTCGTTGCCGGTGAGGATACCGGCCGGCTTGCCGACCGCTTTGAGGCGGCGGACGCAGGTCTCGAGGGCTTTCTGCACCTCCGGATGGGCTGGATTGCCGATGTGGCCGAGCGAGGCGGAAAGGTCGGACGGTCCGATGAAGACGCCGTCGACGCCTTCGACGGTGGCGATTGCCTCGATTTGCTCCATCGCGCCGCGGGTCTCGACCTGGACCAGGAGACAAATCTGCCCGTTGGCGTTTTTCAGGTAGTCGGTGACACGGCCGTACCGGCTGGCGCGGCTCGCAACCGCGACGCCGCGGACGCCTGCCGACGGATAGCGCACCGCTTCGACGGCGCGTTTCGCCTCGTCGGGATTTTGCACGTAAGGCACGAGCAGCGTCTGCGCCCCGATATCGAGGCAGCGCTTGATGATGACGGTGTCGTTCCATGCCGGCCGTACGATCGGGGTTGCGGCGCCTCCCTCGCAGGCCTGCAATTGCGACAGGACGTCGGGGATTTCGCTGGGCGAATGCTCGGTGTCGAGCAGCAGCCAGTCGAACCCGGAGTCGCGCACGATGTCGGCCGCGATGTTGCTGCACAGGCTGCACCACAAGCCGATCTGAAGGTGGCCGGCCGCGATGGCATGCTTGAAGCGGTTACGGGGGAGGTCCATCATTTTCTCCGATCACACAAACTGAACCGCGATGCCGCCGAGCGCGCCGAAATCGCCATGCAGCGTGTCGCCCTTGCGGGCGAACACCACGCGGGTAAACGATCCCGCCAGCACCAGATGGCCGGGCTCCAGTGCCACCCCGTGGCCCCCGAGCTTGTTGGCCAGCCAGGCGACGCCCAATGCCGGATGGCCCAGCACGCCGGCGGCGACGCCGGTCTCCTCGATCTCGGAATTGCGGTACATGATGCCGCCGACCCAGCGCAGGTCGACCTCCATCGGTCCGACCGGACGACCGCCCGCCACGATGCCGGCGGCAGCGCCGTTGTCCGCCACCGTATCCACGATCTTGCGCGGGTCCTGGATCCGCGCATCGACGATCTCCAGCGACGGGATGACGTATTCGGTCGCCCGCAGCACGTCGGTGAGGCCGACGCCGGGGCCAAGCAGGCGCTTGCCGAGCACAAAGGCGAGCTCGACCTCGACCCGCGGCAGGCAGAAACTCTCGTGCGGCACCTTGGCGCCGTCGGGAATCATCATGGTGTCGAGGAGGTAGCCGTAGTCCGGCTCGTCGATCTGGGAGGACCGCTGCATCGCCTTGGAGGTGAGGCCCACCTTGTGGCCGATCAGCCTGGCGCCGGCCGCGATCTTGCGCTTCGCCACCTCGGTCGAGATGGCATAGGAATCCTCCAGCGTGATATCCGGCCAGGTCGTGGAGAGCTGAACGGCCTGTTTACGCTCTTTCGCGGCCGTCATCAGGATATCGGCGGCCTTGTTGCGGTCGGCGTCCGAAAGCATGGGCTTCCTCCGTGGATCGGGCCGGCATTGTTATTGCACCGCGCGGAAGTTGACAATGAAGCGCGGCTATCTCCACCAGCATTTGCGCGGGCATCCGATTACAGTACATTCAAAAGCGACGAACCCCAGGTCCAGGCATGAATGTGATCGCGAAGCCCATTGCCGACTCCGGCGTTGTAACCGGCGACCTCGATCGCTTCCGCCTGCGCCGCTTCATCGAAAGTCTCGCCGGCACCGACGAGTTGGAGCGGCGCGATGCGCCGGTGGATCTCGCCGATATCGCCAAGGTTCTCGATGGCAATCCACGCGCGGTGCATTTTCTCGCCGCCGGGCCCGAGCAGCAGGAACTGGTCGGCAATGTGGTCTCGAGCCGGTCCCGCATCGCCCGCGCGTTCGGGGTTGCGCCGGAGCAGCTCGCGGCGGAGATCGGGCGGCGGCTCGCCAGCACGCCGCAGATCGTGGAAGTGGGCCGCACCGAAGCGCCGGTCCAGCAGGTGGTGCTTGCCGGCGAGGCGGCGGACCTCACGGCGCTGCCGGTGCATCTCCAGCATGGCCTTGATGGCGCTCCCTACATCTCGGCGTCGATCGATTATACGGTCGATGCCAGGACCGGCTGGACCAATGTGGGCATCCGGCGCCTGATGCTGCGCGGGCGCCGCGAGACCGGCGTCGACCTGGTGTCGCCGAGCGATCTGCGCGCGCTCTACGAGGCAAGCGCCGCCGCCGGCGAGCCCCTGCCGGTGAGCTTCGTGGTCGGCGCTCACCCGGCTGACCACATTGCCGCCGTGATGCGCATGCCGGTCGACGAGCTCGGTATCGTGGCATCGCTACGCGATGCGCCCCTCCCCGTCGTCAAATGCGTCACCAACGATATCCGCGTCCCGGCCGATGCCGAGATGGTGCTCGAAGGCTATTTCGATGCGCGCGGCCATGTGGAGGCCGAAGGCCCCTATGGGGAATTCCTCGGCTATTACGGCGCCGTCAAGCGCAACCCCGTCTTCCACCTCACTGCCATCACGCGCCGGCGCGATGCCCTGTTCCAGACCGCGACCATCGGGGGGCGCGCCATGAGCCGCACCGACACCGCGGTGCTCACCTCCGTGCGCACCGAGGTGGTGATCTGGAAGGCCCTCGAGATCGCGGTGCGCGAGCCGGTCGCGGTCTATGCGACAACGGCGAGCGGCGGCAACTTCAATGTCCGGGTGGCGCTGCGCCAGCGCGTCCCTGGCGAGGCGCGCAACGCGATTGCGGCCTGCCTGAGCGCGCTCGTCAACGTCAAGAACGTGTTCGTGGTCGACCCCGATATCGACGTCACCTCGGACGAGCAAATGGACTGGGCGATGGCGACGCGGTTCCAGCCCGATCGCGATCTCATCGTGCTGTCCGGCATGCGCACCTTACCGCTCGATCCTTCCATCACAAGCGGGCGGGTCGGCAGCAAAGCGGGCTTCGACCTGACCTGGCCGTTCGGCACCGGTAACCGCCTGGAAACCCGCGTGCCCGAGCCGCCGCGCTTCGAAGGCAGGCGTTTCGCCTCGGTCAAGGCCGCGCTCGCCGACGGACCGAAATATTTCGAAGAACTCATGACCGCGATTGGAAGCCGCGACGGCCGCGAGATCGTGCGGGAGCTTGAAGCCCTGCGAACGAGCCTTGCGTTGGATCGCGACCAGGACGGACGCTATCTCATCAAGCCGACCGGCAGTGGGTGAACCACCTGGTGTGGCTGAGGACGGGAGGAAACATGACGGTGTTGCGCTTGATCCGGCTGGCCGCATTCGGCCTCGGCCTCGTCCCTTGTCTCCTGGCGCCCGCAATGGCGGAAGAAACCGTCCGCATCGGGATCGCGCGCTCGGTCTCCAACGGCGCCGAACTGATCGCCATCGAGAAGGGCTATTTCCGGGAAGCCGGCATCAAGGTCGAGATCGACGACATCGATACCTCGGCAAATACGATGGCGTTGCTCGCTACCAACCGGCTGCAGATCATCGCCGGCGGCATCTCGGCCGGGTATTTCAACGCCGTCGAGAAGGACCTCCCTATTATCATCATTGCGGACCGGGTCTCGACGCCGATCGGCCATAACCTCATGTTGCGGCCCGACCTCAAGGACAAGATCACGACCCTGGCGCAGCTCAAAGGCAAGGTGATCGCCTCGAACGGCGCCGGCTCGGTGTCGACCTATGAGGTCGGCAAGATGCTGGAAACTGCGGGGGTTGCTATTTCAGACGTCGACGTGAAGATTTTTCCGTTCACCCAGATGCCGGTCGCCTTCGCCAACAAGGCGATCGACGCCGGCATCGTGATTCCGCCCTTCGTGTCGCAGTTCCTCGAACAGGGCCACGCCGTCGGCTTTGCCGAGCCCGATGTCCTCGTCAAGCCGAGCCCGATGACGATCGCCGTCATCATGGTCAATACCGACTGGGCGAAGAAAAATACCGCATTGCTGCGCAACTACTACACCGCCTACCTGCGCGGCGTGCGCGACTACTGCAATGCGTACCATGGCGCGCCCGTGAAGGAGGAGATCATCGCGGCTCTGATCCGTCATGGCTCCGAGCGCCGCCCCGAACTCCTGCACAAGTATCCGTGGCCCGCACGCAGCCCGAACGGGCGGATCAACACCGCCAGCATGCTCGACATGCAGGACTGGTTCATCAAGAACGGCTACGTGCGCGCCAAATTCCCCGCCGAGCGCCTGGTCGACCTGAGTTATGCGGACTTTGCGGTGGAAAAGCTTGGGCCATTCGTTCCCGCCAACCAGGATTCCAAGCTCGAGGGTTGCCGCTGATGCAAGAGCGGCGCGGCGCGGCGATCACGATTGCAGGCTTGCGCAAGGAATATGGCGACGGCCGAGAGCGCATCGTTGCGCTTGACGGCATCAATCTCACGATTGCTTCGGGTGAATTCTGTTGCATCGTCGGGCCGAGCGGCTGCGGGAAATCGACGCTGCTGCGCATTCTGGCGGGACTCGATCGCGCCACCGGCGGCACCATCGATATCGACGCTGAGGGCTGGTCTGTCGCCAATGCCATGGTGTTCCAGGAGAGCGGACTGTTTCCGTGGATGAATGTCGAGAAAAACGTCGGCTTCGGATTGATGACCCGCGGCGTCGCCCCGGCCGACGCGGGCAAGCGCGTCGATGCCGCACTGCGCCTCGTCGGCCTGACCAAGTTTCGCCATCACTATCCGCACCAACTGTCCGGCGGCATGCGCCAGCGCGGCGCTATCGCCCGCGCCTTCGTGACCGACCCCGGCATGCTCCTGATGGACGAGCCGTTCGCGGCGCTTGATGCGCAAAACCGCATCATCCTGCAGGCCGAACTGGTGCGCATCTGGGAGGAGACCGGCAAGACGGTGGTCTACATCACACATTCCATCGACGAGGCACTGCTGCTCGGCGACCGCACCGTGGTGATGACGGCGCAGCCGGGCCGCGTCAAGGAGATCATCGACATTCCGTTCCGGCATCCGCGAAACGTCATGGAGTTGTCGGCTACGCCTGAGTTTGGCGCGCTCAAGCTCGCCATATGGCGCATCCTGGAGGACGAGGTCATGCGCGCCAGGGCGGAGATCGACGGATGAGCGAGTCACCATCAAAGCTACAGGAGCGCCTCCTCTACCTCGCCTCGCCGATCGGATTGTTGGCCGTTTGGGAGATCCTGCTGGCGCTCGGCTTCGGCGACCGGCGCTTCGTTCCGGCGCCGAGCGACATCGCCGTGCGGTTCTGGGAACTCACCATGAACGGTGAACTGGCCCTGCATACAGCGGCGACGCTGTGGCGCGTGTTGGCCGGTTTCGTCATCGGTGCGGTGCCGGCGGTCGCCATAGGCCTCCTGATGGCGATGTTCCGGCCGGCGCGGATTTTCTTCGATCCGCTCATCGCGGCGCTGATGCCGATCCCGAAGGTCGCCCTGATGCCGTTGTTGCTCTTGGCCTTCGGGTTTGGCGATGCATCCAAGATTGCGCTCGTTGCGACCGCAGTGTTCTTTCCGGTGATCGTCAACACCTATGCGGGCGCCGCCAATATCGACCGCATCTATTGGGACGTGGCGAAGAACTTTGGCGCCAGCACCTATGTGATGTTCTCCCGCGTGGTGTTCTTCGGCGCGCTGCCGCTGATCTTCGCCGGCCTCAAGATCGCGCTCGCAGTTTCTTTTGTGGTGCTGGTCGCTGCCGAGTTCGTGGCCTCGAAGACCGGCATCGGCTATCTGATCTGGAACTCGTGGGAACTCTTGCAGGTCGACTACATGTTTGTGGGCATCGTGGTGATCGGCATTTTGGGGCTGATCTCCGCGGTTGCGTTCCAGGAAATCGAGCGCAAGGTGATCCCGTGGAAAGAGTCGTAGCCCGGATGGAGCGCAGCGTAATCCGGGGGCAGACTCGCCGCAAAGATCAAACGCTGAATCCCGGATTACGGGCCGCAAGAGCGGCCCTCCATCCAGGCTACATCACTCCGCTATCTCCAGCGCAGTCGGATGCCAATCCATGCGGACATGGCCTGGTTGCTCGGCGACGCGCTTGAGCCAGCCGCGCACGGCCGGAAAGCCGGTGAGATCGAAACCGCACTCGTTGGCGACATGCGTGAAGGCATAGAGGGCGATGTCCGCGATGGTGTAGCGGCCGGCAGCGAAGAAGGGGTGATGTTCGAGGTGCTGTTCCATGACGCGCAACGCCTGATAGCCCTTCTCCATCCATTCCTCGATGGCATGAATCTGCAGTTCGCGCCCGCCCTTGATGAGCACCAGCCAGAAATGGGCGGCGCCCAGATTCGGCTCGAGGCTGTGTTGCTCGAAGAACATCCATTGCAGCATCTCGCCGCGAGCGAGCCGATCCTCCGGCACCAGCGGCGTGCCTCCGGCGAGGTACCAAAGGATGGCGCCGGATTCCGCCAGATAGCGCCCGGGCGCTGCTTCGAGCAGCGGCACGTGGCCGCTCGGGTTCTTGGCGAGGAATTCCGGCGTGCGCGTTTCGCCTTTGAGGATGTCGATCTCGACAAGATCGTACTCAAGAGCGAGCTGCGCCAGCGCAAGCCGCACTTTGTAGCAATTGCCGGAGCGTTGCATCGAGTAGAGCGTGAACATTCCCGTGACCCGGTTTCGGCTCTTGTCCAGGCTTTGTCTTTCGAAGCTTTCCCCACGCGCATGGTCTTAGAACGCGCGACGACATAGCTTGGCGAATGCGACCTCAATGCGGCTTGACCGTACGCGATCTGTCGCACTTGCGCATGGCAGATAACCCCCATTCATCCTACCGGATGTTGCGTCGAAAGCCACTGTCGCGGCGATCCGCTAAGCGCGGCGGCGCGCCGCAGCACCACGCCGAAGACAGCCGCAAGAAGAGAAGACACACGCAAGAAAAGTTGCGCTGAGCTGAAGGCGGGATGGCGCCGCATCGACCATGACGTTGCCAGCTGTAGACAGCTGTAGCCCGGGTTGAGAGACAGCGAAACTCGGGGCGGCGGTGCCACATTGATTGGGCGGTCCCGGATTTCGCGGAGTTTATCATCGGGCCGGCCGAAGGCCGGACCCGGTGGCTCAATCCGGGCTGCAGTTTCTGCTGCATTGACCCTAACGCAGAGCTTTGCGCTTGCCCTTCGGGCCTCAGGACAGTAGGAAGCGATCGCTCGTCGTCGGGAAGGGAGATTCTCGGACGATCCGTTAGCCGGGCGCGGCCATCCGCGTTTTTCTCAGGCCTTCAAGGAGGGTATCTTGGGGTTCCTCGCCAGTTCGCTGCAGCGCATCAAGCCGTCAGCTACGATCGCGGTGACCGACAAGGCGCGGGCGCTCAAACTTGCCGGTCGCGACGTCATCGGCCTTGGTGCCGGCGAACCGGATTTCGATACGCCGGAGAACATCAAGGAGGCCGCCATCCGGGCGATCCGGGATGGCCGGTCGTCCAAATATACAAACGTTGACGGCATCGCCGAACTCAAGGCGGCGGTCGCGGCGAAATTCAAGCGGGAGAACGGGCTCGCGTATCAGCAGAGTCAGATTACGGTTGGGACCGGCGGCAAGCAGGTGCTCTTCAACGCCCTGATGGCGACGCTCAACCCGGGTGATGAAGTTATTATTCCGGCGCCATTTTGGGTCAGCTATCCCGACATGGTGCTGCTCGCGGGCGGCAACCCGGTCGCAGTCACGACAACTGCCGAAACCGGCTTCAAGCTCAAGCCTGAGCAGCTCGATCGAGCGATTACGCCCAGGACCAAGTGGATCATCCTCAATTCGCCATCCAACCCGACCGGCGCCGCCTACACGCGCGCCGAGTTGAAGGCGCTGACGGACGTGCTGGTGCATCACCCCCATGTCTGGGTGATGTCGGACGATATGTATGAGCATCTCGTCTATGACGATTTCGTCTTCACCACGCCGGCGCAGATCGAGCCGCGGCTTTATGAGCGAACGCTGACGGTCAATGGCGTGTCCAAGGCCTATTGCATGACGGGCTGGCGGATCGGCTTTGCCGGCGGACCTGAGCCGCTGATCAAGACCATGGCGATGATCCAATCGCAATCGACCTCCAATCCGGCTGCCGTCTCACAATGGGCGGCGGTCGAGGCGCTCAACGGTCCTCAAGACTTTATTCCGAAGCACAATAAAATCTTCAAGGAACGGCGCGACCTCTGCGTCGCCATGCTCAACCAGTCGAAGGGCATAAAATGCCCGAAGCCTGAAGGCGCATTCTACGTCTATCCCTCGTGCGCCGGGACCATGGGCAAGACCGCCCCGTCGGGGAACCGGATCAACACCGATGAGGATTTCGTCACCGAGCTTTTGGAGTCCGAAGGCGTCGCCGTGGTGCAAGGCACGCCCTTTGGGGTTGGCCCGGCCTTTCGAATCTCATATGCGACCGCAACCTCGTCGCTGCAGCAGGCTTGCGAACGTATCCAGCGGTTTTGTGCCAACCTGCGGTGAGGCGGTTGCGGTGGCCGAATGAAAGCACGCCGTTCCTCCCCATGCGGGCTGGATTTGTCCGAGTAGCGGGGGCGACACGGTTTGCGTTATGTCGTATAGGAAATCGGGGGCTGGTGATTTCGCTAAGCACAACTCGCTAAGCATAATCCGTCCGGCAGCCAACCCCCACCCTGCCCTCCGCCGCATGTGGGGAGGGAGGGGGGCAGCGTGTCGGTCAGCACGGGGGGCGTTCATGCGAAAATGCGCTAAATTTGCGGTGATTGCCGCTTTGACCGCGATAGTCGCCGGCGCGGCGGCTGCACAGGAGCGGGCTCAGGTCGGCCAGCTTACATGCGACATTTCCGGCGGTGTGGGCCTGATCTTTGGCTCGCAACGTACGCTGAATTGTACCTTCACGCCGTCCGTTCCCGGGCCGGTAGAGTTTTATGCCGGCACGCTGACCAAGCTCGGCGTCGATATCGGCGTCACCGCCGGCGGCGGGATGGTGTGGCTCGTCTATGCTCCGACCTCTCGGCGGGCGGGCGCCCTTTCGGGAAGCTATGGCGGCGCCACCGCCGAGGCCACCGTGGGGGCCGGCGTCGGCGCCAATGTGCTGATCGGCGGCTCCAATCGCACCATCGAATTGCAACCGCTTTCGCTCCAGGGCCAAGCCGGTTTGAACGTCGCTGCAGGCGTCGCCGGCATCGATTTGCGCTGGGTGCGTTGACGCGGCGGTTTTTCGATGTAGAAGGGGGCTCATCCAAGCAACGGGGAGATTGTCATGACACTACGTACAACATGCCTTTCTGCAATCGCGGCAGCCGCGCTGATGGCGACCGCACCAACCGGCGCGAAGGCCAATGTCGAGGTCGGCGGCCTCACCTGCCGCAGCGCCGGCGGGGTCGGTTATGTGGTCGGTGCGACGCTTAACTTCCAATGCGTGTTCGTTCCGTCAGGCGGCGGTCCGGCGCATCACTATCTCGGCGTCATCCGTCGCATCGGGGTCGACCTTGGCGTCACGCAAAACGTGTCGTTGGGCTGGGTTGTGTTCGCGCCGACCGGCGTGATCCATCCGGGCGACCTTTCCGGAAACTACGGAGGCGTGCAGGGCAACGCCTCGGTCGGCCTCGGCGTCGGCGCCAATGCGCTGGTCGGCGGCTCCAATAACACCTTCGCGCTGCAACCCGTCAGTGCGGAGGCCCAGACCGGCCTCAATGTGTCGGCCGGGCTGGCGGACCTGGAACTGCGGCCGGCCGTTGTCCCCGGTCCCGCACCGCGTCACTCGCGGCATCGTCACAGGCACTGATCAGGTTTGACATGACGGTCGAAGGCCCCGGCTCGTCCGGGGCTTTCGCGTTTCAAATTAGAACCAAATCTCAGTGGTTCGGCACCACCTCGGTCTGTAGGGTGAGGCAGCTGTCGGCTGTCCCCCTGGCGTCGATACCTTGCCGTCAGGGGGACCGGTCTGCGCGGTATACGTTCGACTTTTGAAATTCAAATCTCGCCGACCGCGCAAGCCGGATCAGGCTTGATCCCCAAATTCCCTGGTGGAGGGAATTTGGCAACGAATTTTTCTAAATTTCCGATCAACGAGACAATGGCTGGGCTGGTTTATGCTGCAATCCCGCTGCGGTATGCGCAATTTGCGGATTTCGACCAGCGTCGGCGCAGGGAAATTTTTCTGCCGGGGCAGGGAACTTTTTTGCGCTGGCAGGCAATTCATCGTCGGGACGGGAACGTTCCTGTTAACGACGAGTTCATGCCACGCCGTAACGTCACACCTCCGTCAAAATGCGCACTTGCCAACGCCCCTATTCCCCTGAAACGATAGCAACACAGACCGGGCGGAGGGACCGATCTCGACCATCGAGGGAGGCAATTTATGGGAGACAAGGAAAGCGGGCCTAGAGGCCCACGGTGTATTGCGCTGGTGGGGCCGTTCCAGAGCGGCAAGACCACGCTTCTGGAGGCAATTCTTGCCCGCACCGGCGCGATACAGCGTCAAGGCACGGTAGAGGCCGGAACCACGGTCGGCGACGCCAGCAAGGAAGCGCGCCACCACAAGATGAGCGTGGAGCTCACGGTCGCCACGACCACGTTTATGGGCGACAGCTACACGTTTCTCGATTGCCCGGGCTCGGTTGAATTCGTCCACGACATGCGCGCCGTTCTGCCGGCAATCGATGCCGCCGTGGTGGTGTGCGAGGCCGACGAGCGCAAGGCGGCGCAGTTACAGCTTATCCTGCGCGAACTCGAAGACGCGAAGATCCCCCGCTTTCTCTTCCTCAACAAGATCGACAAGATCGACAAAGACATGCGCGAATGCCTCAAGCTGTTGCAGCCGGCCTCGCGCGTGCCGCTGCTCATGCGCCAGATTCCGATCTTCAAGAACGAGATCATCACGGGTTTCATCGACCTCGCACTGGAGCGGGCCTATGTCTATCGCGAGCACGCGCCGTCCGAGGTGATCACGCTCGACGACGACGCGCTGACCTCCCAGAAGGACGCCCGCTTCAGCATGCTGGAGACGCTCGCCGATCACGATGACGAGTTGATGGAGCAATTGCTCGCCGACATACCGCCGCCGCGCGATCGCGTGTTCGACGACCTTGCCAAGGAACTTCGCGATGGGGCCGCATGCCCGGTGCTGATGGGCGTCGCCACCCGCGCCAACGGCATTCTGCGCCTGTTGAAGGCGTTGCGCCATGAGGCGCCTGGCGTTGCGGCGACAGCGAAGCGGCTCGGCGTCAAGGCCAATGGCGAAGCGGTCGGAGCCGTATTGAAAACCTTTCACACCACCCACGGCGGCAAGCTTTCAGTGGCGCGGGTGCTCAATGGCCAAATCGGCGACGGCGTCACCTTAAGTTCGCCGGCCGCAGAGGCCGGAAGGGTCTCCGGCGTCGCCAAGCTTCTGGGGCAGTCGACGGAGAAGCGCGGCCCGGCCGGCGCCGGAGAGACGGTCGCGTTCGGCAAGCTCGACAGTGCCAGGACCGGCGACACGCTCTCGTCGGGCAAGCAGCCGCACCCCGCGGTCGCGGCGGTGAAGCCTTATCCGGGCGTGCTCGCCATTGCAATCTCCGCGAAGGAGCGCAAGGATGACGTCAAGCTCGGCCTCGCGCTCACCAAGCTCATCGAGGAAGACCCCTCCCTCACCGTGATCAACAACCCCGAGGCCCAAGAGATGGTGATCTGGGGCCAGGGCGAGATGCATTTGCGCGTCGCGACCGAGCGGCTGGCCGAGCGTTTCGGCATCGCGATCGAGCGCCGCCGGCCCACCGTCGGATACCGGGAAACCATCAAAAAGCCGATCCAGCAGCGCGGCCGGCACAAGAAGCAGTCCGGCGGGCACGGTCAATTCGGCGACGTCGTGCTCGACATCAAGCCGCTGCCGCGCAATTCCGGTTTCGTCTTCGAGGACAAGATCACCGGCGGCGTGGTGCCGCGCAACTACATCCCGTCGGTCGAGGAAGGCATCATCGACGCGATGAAACATGGCCCGCTCGGCTTTCCGGTGGTCGACATCGCGGCGGCGCTGATCGACGGCTCCTATCATGCGGTCGATTCCTCGGACATGGCGTTCCGCATCGCCGGTCGTATCGGCATCACCGAGGCGCTGCCGCAGTGCCAGCCGGTTTTGCTGGAGCCTATCCATATGGTGGAGATCGCCTGCCCGTCGGACACCTCCACCAAGATCAACGCGATCCTGTCCGGCCGGCGCGGTCAGATTCTCGGTTTCGACACCCGCGAGGGCTGGGAAGGCTGGGACATGGTCCGCGCCATGATGCCGGAGACCGAGATCGGCGATCTCATCATCGAGGTCCGCTCCGCGACTGCGGGCGTCGGCAGCTTCACCTTCAAGTTCGACCACATGGCAGAACTCACCGGCAAGCCGGCCGACCAGATCGTAGCGGCAAAACGGGCCGCGGAGTGAGCTCAGCGAAGCGGCGACGCCGCCCCGCAGGCAGCGGATGCGGCGGCTCTGCTCTCCCGAGGCGCCGGCTATGGACCGGCGCCGTGGTTGAGGAACGCCAGCCGGGTCGATCTAGGCGCTTTTTCTTGCCGCAGCGCCGGGAGTGCGGCGTCGGGGCGTCGCCCGACGCCTGCTGACGCGCGCGACTGAAAGCCTGAGCCCCAGCGCCTTAAGGACGCTGGCGACGGTCGCGAACTCCGGGTTTCCGTCTGGCGATAGCGCCCGGTAGAGGCTCGACCGGCCAAGGCCCGCTTCCTTGGCGATGTCCGTCATCCCCTTGGAGCGGGCGATGGCGCCGAGCGCGTCCTTGAGCAACTCGGGATCCCCGTCCTCCAGGACGGCATCGAGATAGGCCGCAATGGCCTCCTTGGTTTTCAGGATGTCGGCAACATCCCAACGGGTCGTTTTGAGAGCCATGTCCTAAACCTTCTGTGCCATCTCGATGGCCCGTACGATGTCGCGGGCTTGGCTTCGCTTGTCGCCACCGCAGAGCAGGATCACGACCGTCTTGCCGCGCTGGACGAAATAAATCCGGTAGCCGGGGCCATAGTCGATCCGCATTTCTGACACGCCATTCCCCACCGGCTTCACGTCGCCGGGATTGCCGCGCTCAAGGCGCTGAATGCGGATACCGATACGGACGCGGGCGTTGTCGTCCCGCAATCCGTCAAGCCAAGCCCTGAAAGTCTCGGTCTGCCGGACCTCTAGCATCTGGGATTGTCTCTTATGGGGCACAAGCTGTCAAATGGCGGCTAGGAACGTCGTGGGCGCGTCTTCTTGGCGGGAACCGGCTTTGTGAAGCACTGGCAGGCACAGCAGCGGGCTTGCGGAGGCGAACACCCGGACCGCCCGAGTGCGCCCAGATCTGTACGCCCCGTCGGAGGCCTCCACCAAGATCAACGCGATCCTGTCCGGCCGGCGCGGTCAGATTCTCGGTTTCGACACCCGCGAGGGCTGGGAGGGCTGGGACATGGTCCGCGCCATGATGCCGGAAACCGAGATCGGCGATCTCATCATCGAGGTACGCTCCGCGACTGCGGGCGTCGGCAGCTTCACCTTCAAGTTCGACCACATGGCGGAACTCACCGGCAAGCCGGCCGACCAGATCGTAGCGGCGAAACGGGCCGCGGAGTGAGGCCGGGCGAAGCAAGCCCGCCCCTGCCGCATTTTAAGGAGCGAGCGGACCCCAGGGCCGCGCTGAGGGGGTGGGTGGGGGACGGCCCTGGGGTCCTTGGGCCTAACGGTACGCAGCGTGTGAATGATGCCATCCGTTAGGTTTCTCGACCTGGCAACACGCCCCCAGTTCTCCGACTACCGCAATTTCTGCGCCCATCGTGGGCTAATGGCCGTAGACGCGTTTGCCCAGCTCCTCGGCGTCAGCCAGCGTGCTGTAATGCTCTGCCATCCGCGAATAGTGGTTTCGCATTTCGGTTGAGGCGCAAAGTGCCGCGACGCGGCGACACTCCTCCGCCAAGTCGCGGCAACGTTCTGCGCGATTCAATGCATCCAACATGGTGCACCTCCCGCTCAAGGCGTCGATGACGGCCCAGCTATTGGGGGAAGGGCGGCCCGAAGGCCGCCCCTCGAAGTTTGCTGCTTTCGTCCTCTCCTGCCTTCAGGCGAGGAGAGACAGGCCCACAGCTTATTCGATGATTTCTACGATGCGACGGCTGCGCGGCTCCACGATCACCGGCTGATCGTTCACGATCGCGTACCGGTAGCCGGGCCTCGCATGATACTCGCGAGGTACCGCGTAAAGCGTTACGCCTTGCGCGGGCAGCACCGCGCCGATGCGCACCTCGCCGCGATACTGGAACGAGGGGCGGTGCTCACGTATGACGTATTCGCGAAACCGCGGCCGCTCCTCGACGCCCAGAATGCCGCCGACGGTACCGGTTGCGGCACCGATGGTTCCACCGACAATCGCCCCGAGCGGTCCAGCCGCTCTGTCGCCTGCAGCCGCACCCTCCTCGGCTCCACGGATCGTGCCTTGTGCGTGCGCAGCATACGGCAGTGTTGCGACGAAGAGCGCGGTAATCGTAAGCAAGCTCTTGTTCATGTTTGCTCCTGTCTCGTTGGCTTGGATATCGCCCCCAATTCTCAACGGCATGCGCCCCGCTGTGCACGTCACACGACCATTCGCCCGCATTTTAATGAGAGAGCGAACCCAAAGTCGCGCCGGGGGAAATAGGAACGGCCCTGGGTCCTTGGCCTAATGGTGCGCCGCGTATGCGAGACGCCTGCTGTTAATCGGAGCTGTCGAAAGCGGGCTAATCGCCGTAGACTTGTGTGCCCTGCTCCTCGACGTCAGCAAGCAAGCTATAATGCTCGGCCATCCGCAAATAGTGGCTTTGGGTTTCGACCGAGAAGCCAATTGTCGCGAGGCGCCGACATCCCTCCGCCAGTTCGCGGTAGCGTTCTGCTCGATTCAATGCATCCAACACGGTGCACCTCCTCTGCTAAGCGCCCACCTCCTCTGCTGCCGCCCTATGAGGGCGCAGGTATGGGGCCGTATCAAGGCAAGCCGGCGCAAATGATGGACAACTAAAAGTACCGCACTGTCAAAGCTTTAAGGCAAAAGTTCAGGGCGAATGAGGAGAAATCTGATATGATCTCAATCAAGAGCTGTAAGACGGAATGATTAGCCGAGGCGCCGCCAACGCGCTGGCAGAACTAGCGTTCCTGCCGTCATTCCTCTCGCTTGGGCTGTTCATACCGTTTGGGATCATCTGCCTTGCCGCACGGTAATAGCGGTGCCCCGTTGCCGCATTTTGAATCTCTCGACCTCGCCGCGGCGAGTTAACCGATGCCGCGACGGGGACACATGCGGCGCACCTGCGTTCTGGCATCGCCCAGACGACGCCCATGCGTCTGCCTCCGCCCTGGTCTGCCGCTTTGAGATACCAACTCGTCCGCCGTGCGGGAACATCTGGCCGCGAGGGGCGTTAAGAACGCCGTGCCGAGGGCAAACCGGAGAAACATCATGCGTAAGAGTGTCTATCGTAGCGCAGTCGTGGCCGCGTTTCTCGGAAGTGTTGCTGTTGCCACAGCGGCAGAGGTCAATTTAACCGCTCAGCAAAAGCAATCGATCATGCAGAGCGTCCAGAGCGAACAGGGCCAACCTGCGGCAGGGTTCCAGCCCAGAGTCGGCACCTCGGTACCGCAGTCGATGTCGATGCATCAGCTGCCACCTAATGTGATCGCCCAGGTCCCGGCCACTAAGGACCTCGGGTACGTCAAGCTCGACAACAACACGGTCTTGTTGATCGATCCGAAAGACAGGCGAGTCGCTGACATCATCACGCCGTCGGGCACGACAGGTGCCGCGCCGGCCCCGCTATCTCCCGCCCCCATCGCCCCGAGATAAGCGGCGTCCGTAGGCAACTGGATGCGGCGGTCACCCGCCGCATCCGGCGAGGATCATCCCGAGGTTGAATTGAGCAGCGGCGTCGTCCTGGTCGGCAACGCCGCATTCTCGTTATGTGATCGGGGGCCGCGACGGCGACGGTGCCGGTTCGTCGCAATGATCCTACGCGGAGCTACACTCAGCGCGCGAAATGTTTTCAATGCATAGTGTATCGCCCCACGACCCGGAGTCGTGCTCTCTGCATTTCGTGGATTGGCAGTAATCTCAAGGCATGTCGGCCACCCGACATAGCTCGGAGGGCCGCCAATTTTTCGGCCATGGCGCATGTCGCCTTATGCTGCGCCGTAAGCGCGGCCAAGCCTTTCCGCGCTTCTCCCGAGCAAGCTTCTCCGTGCTGGGACAATCGTGAAGCGTTGGCTCACGGCAGCTTGGCCCGACATCGATCTCTGGAACGTGATGGGCAATCGGGACGACCCGATGTGAACTCGCACCGGAATGGCAGTGGACCCCAGGGCCGTGCCGAGGGGGTGGGGGGATGGCCCTGGGGTCCTGGCCTAACGGCTTGAGGCGTGTGCGAGGCGCCCGCCGTTAGGATCCTCTATCTGGGGAAATGGCGCGCGCGGCTAATCGCGGAGCGTGTGCGCCAGAGCAGCGAACTCCTCGGCCTGAGCCAGTGTCCGGTAGTGTTCTTCCATTTGCAGACAGTGGTCTCGCATTTCCGTTGAGGAGCAAATTGCCGCGACGTCGCGACAATCCTTTGCCAGGTCCCGGCAACGTTCCGCTCGATTGAATGCATCCAACATGGTGCACCTCCTCCGCTAAAGCGCCCACCTCCTCTGCTGCACGCCTTATGAGGGCGCAGCTACGGGCCATATCAAGGCGAAGCAGGGGAGTGACAGCCAATTAAAAGTCTCGCAGTTACAAAGCCTTACGAAGCGAGACGCGGACACATGAATAGAAAGTCAATATGACCTCAATCATAAGATGCAGGACGAATGATAGCCGCTGTGCCTTCCGCCACTTGCCGCCAGAAGTGTCTGGATTGCAACACTTCCGCGAGTCGTAACGCCGGCCACTTTTCGGCCCGCGCAGTGCCCCATCATCCGGGTATCGTGCCTTGCGCATGCGGTCCGCCACGCCTGATGGCGCTCAACGCGGCCCTGCACTTCACGACGCACTTGTAAGGGACCGGGAGTGTAAGGGGGACCAGGTCTTGCTTCGGCCTTCGGCGGTTCGTGGCAGCAGTCAAATGTCTCCCTGGGCCCTAAGCTCGGTCACGAAAGAGTGCGCTCCTTTCAGGAAAGGCATTCCCAATGCTCCAGAGATCTACGCTTTTGGTGCTGGCAGTCCTGCTGCAAGGCGTGTCCTGTCCTCCCGCGTCCGCCGCCGAACGCGAGGACGTGCGCAAAGTCGTTAATCTGGTTACGTCCGTCAAAATGCCGTACCCGGAAAGTCTCACCAGGAACCGGGCGAAGACCGAGCGCGTCTGGCTCGAACGTGGCGGCGGCACCACGACGGGCTGTATCGGGCTTGAGGAACGTCGGTGGTGCTACGAATACATTCCGCCTGAGGGGAACAGACTGGAAATGCTCCGCATCCGCAACGAGCCTTTGCGAGGCGTCTATATCGGTGCTTTGTATTACTATGTGGATGACTTCGACCTCGATGGTCTTCTCGATGTCGGATCGACGACGGAGATCGAAGCGTTCGATCGGCCGCGTCGTACCCCGATCGCGAACGTCACCCGATTCTTCCATCGCGGCACCAAGCGCGGCGAGCAGTTCCAGCCCGAGTACCAGAAGATGTACGACGAAGGCATCCAGATCGCGCTTAAGTATTTTGGAGAATAGGCGTCTAACGAGGTGTTACGGCGCTGTGGTAAGCACGTGGAGCTGTCACCGGGCGGGCCCGTTGGCAGCCTCCAGCCGGATCCGTTGGCGTTGCCCACCCTGCGACTTGATCCGCAGGGCAATGACACCGGCAAGGTCAATCTGATCGAAAAACGCTCGAGGGCTATTTACCGCCGCAGCACCGCGTATTGCGCGTATCCGCGATAGGGGCGAGCGAACGCCAGCGTCGCGCCGCAGGCTGCGGCGCGCGTCTTCAGAATGGCCTCGAGATCGTCGCGCGGCGCAACCTGAAATGCCGTGAGCCAACGCCACAGCAGCCGCCGGAAAGCAACGGGTAAGCGTTCCTGGCCGCCGAAATCGATGATCCGCAATTCTCCTTTGGGAGCGAGGTGCGACATCGCCGTGCTGACCACGCTCTGCCATTGCGGAATCATGGACAAACTGTAGGAGATGAAAATTCGGTCGAACTGGTCTACCCCGAACAGCGGTCCCGGATCGAACTGCGTTGCGTCGGCATGGGCGACGTGGATGCGCGCCTCAAGACCCGCGCGCGAAATAGCGCGGGTTGCGGAGCTGAGCATCTCGGTCGACACATCGATGCCGAAACAACGTGCGCCGGGATATTTCCGCGCCGCCACAATGAGATTGCGCCCGGTGCCGCAGCCGATCTCCAGGACGCGGGCGCCGTCATGCGCCGTCATCTCGGCGATCACGCGGTCGCGACCCAGCAGAAAGTATTTGCGGGTGAAATCGTAGACATGCCTCTGATGCCGGTAGATTCGGTTCATCAGATCCGCGGGATGCGCGGTCGTCTCGTCAGTTTGCCAGAACATAGAGATGAAAGCCGCCGTAGATGGCCGAGCGGTCGCGTCGTGCAAGATCGCGCGACTGCGCGGCCTCGTAGCGCCATTGTCCTAGCACCGTGTCATCGACCCGCGCGGGCAATGGACTGGGCTCGGCGGCCGTGCGGAAAATCACGCGCGCGCCCTGGCGCGCCGTGCGGGTGATCTCCTGCCAAAGTTCGTTGAGCTGCTGGTCCGCCATCCAGTCCTGAGCGTCGAGCAGGACGTAGCGGTCGAGCGACCGATCCGGCCGACTCCTGAGATACTCGGTGAATGAACGGTTGAGGACTTCGACGCGATCCGCCCGCGCCCGTATGGTTTCGAAGTGCGCCTGCTTGAGATAAGGCGGCAGCGGGCCGCTCGCATGGCTCTGATAAGAGCGGCCAAAGGCCTGCCAGGCGAAATAGTTATCCTCAAGGCTGAAGTCGCAGGACAGACGCTCGACCCGGTCGCGCAACACCGTCGCCATGTGCGGGGCGCCGGCGCCCAGAGCGGCGTATTGGGCCGGTGGAATCCCAAGGCCATAGAGCGACATCTGCCGCCCCGTCGCCAAGCGCACCAGAGGCTTGTCGAACAACGGCGCGAGCGACGTCTCAAAGAACGCCCGCTGTTCCGCGAGAGAGCGAGCATGCAGCATCTCCCGCAGATCGACGCCGTGGAGGCGCGCGAGCAGATGGCCAAGCCCGATGGAGTGACCTAAGAGGCCGCAACGATAGACATTGCGGGAAAACATCGTGATGCGACGGCGACCAAACAGGTTCCGCCCTTCCCAGTAGGCGCGGGTTTCGTCGTCGAGATGAGGCTCCAGGAACCGCCAATAGGCCGCAACGTTGGCATCGGTGTCGGCCTCACCGAAAAAGCGGTAGAAGGATTGCCACGTCGGAAGGTGACGAGCGGCGGCGAGTTTGAGCCGATTGAGCGCGACATGGGCGCGGGCGAGATCAACCGCCGTGATCCGAGCCGGATCGGCAATGAGATACGATAGCACATTGCAGCCGCCCGACGCGATCGCCACGACCTGGCAGTCCGGCGTGATCGCCAACGCTTCCATGTCGACATCGGGATCTTCCCAGATCTGCGGATAGACCAGACCCTTGAATGCCAGGGTGAATAGAAACTCCAGCAGCCCTTGCGTGGAAAACGCGCGGTTGCGGCGGACAGCCTGCTTCAGGCGGCGGTTTGCTGCGGTTTTTTCACCCGATGTCAATCTCGGCTCCCCTCCGGTCAATGTCGACTCGTGGCAGTTCCCGCTTGGTCATGGCCGGGCAGCAGCCCGTCGAAGACGGGCGTAAACGCCCTTATGTCCCGGCCATCCCGATAATCTGGCGCTCTGCCATCCTCATCGAGATCGCCGGGACATAAGGGCGTTTACGCCCGTCTTCGACGGGCTGCTGCCCGGCGATGACGCCATGAGTTTTGCCCCTGCTACGACTCAACGGATTAAGCACCTCTGAAAATGTAAGTTTGATGACGGCAAGACCCGGCCACGTAAAGGTAGCCGCATTTGACGCATGTCATCAAGGATTCATGAACTTGATGTCGGCTGCGGCCGGCAAGAATTCCCCGGCTGCTTCGGAGGTTCTCATGAGCATTCGCATCCGCCAACCACTCACGCGCCGTCGGTTCCTGAAGACGTCGGCTGCGGCAGGGATTGCCGCCGCCGGCGGCATCGCCCGGCCGATGGTAAGCCGCGCTGCCGAGCGGCCCTCGATCAGCCATGGCGTACAATCGGGTGACGTGTCGGTCGATTCCGCGGTGGTGTGGGCGCGCGCCGACCGGCCGTCCCGGGCCCTCATCGACTGGTCGACGACGGAGAGCTTCAGGAACAGTCATCGCGCGGCCTATGTGGACGCATTGCCGGAGACCGACCTTACCGTCAATGCCCTGATCGAAGGACTCCCCGCGGGCCAGGACATTTTCTATCGCGTGCAGTTCCAGGACTACACATCTCCCAGCGTCCTCGGCGAGCCGGTGGTCGGACGGTTCCGCACCGCGCCTGCGGATCGGCGGTCGGTCGCGTTCGCCTGGTCGGGAGACACCGCCGGCCAAGGCTGGGGCATCGACGAAAGCCGGGGCGGCATGCGCCTCTACGGCACCATGCTGCGCAACCGGCCGGACTTTTTCATTCATTCGGGCGACAATATTTATGCCGACGGCCCAATCCCGGCGGAGCAGAAGTTGCCGAACGGCGAGGTCTGGAAGAACCTCGTCACTGAGGAGAAATCGAAGCCTGCCGAGACACTGAACGAATTTCGCGGCGCCTATAAATACAATCTGCTCGACCGTAACGTGCTCGCCTTCAATCGCGAAATCCCGATCTTCTCCCAATGGGACGACCACGAGGTCACCAACAACTGGTGGCCGGGCGAACCGCTCGATCGTGCCGAGCATCTGCGCAAGAAATACCTGGACAAGAATGCGTTGGCGCTGGCGGTGCGGGCGAGCCGTGCATTCCACGAATATATGCCGATGCGCGTGACGCAATCGGAGATCGGGCGCGTCTACCGCAAGATTTCTTACGGCCCGTTGCTCGACATATTCATGCTGGACATGCGCAGCTATCGCGGCCCGAACGGCGAGGGCAAGGAGGAAACCTACGGTCCCGCCTCCTACTTCCTCGGTCCTACCCAGGTCGCATGGCTCAAGCGCGAACTGTTGAATTCGCGGGCGACCTGGAAGGTGATCGCGGCCGACATGCCGATCAGCCTCATCGTGGTCTATGACGTCGACCGTAATTGGGGCGTCGAGGCGATCGCGCAAGGCGATGGTCCTGCCCGCGGGCGCGAGCTTGAGATCGCCGACATCCTCTCCTTCATCAAGCGCGCCAATATCCGCAATACGGTCTGGCTGACCGCTGACGTGCACTACACGGCCGCCCACTACTACGACCCCAACAAGGCCGGAATGCATTAAGCAATTTCAAAGGCTTCTTCTGACCGTGTCCAACAGATATCCAATAACCATGGTTTGACGGCAGTCGACAAGCTGGCAGCGCGGAGCCGGCCACCCTGCGCGGCGAAACACGCCTCAATGGGCCCCATGTGGCGGTGTCCCGAAAGCCTGAAGCAGCGTGCCCTCCCGCCGGGGAGCGAGCCACCAATAACCATTTTTGGACGAACAGGGACGCCGGGGCACTGGCACCGGGCGAAGGCGAGCCATATTTCTGCGGGGTGTACGCCCCTTACCCCCCCTCTTCGTAGGGCTCCGGCAGGAGATGCAATGACGTCGGAGTCTGAACAAG
>WNFR01001825.1_pt1 | contig 22255 bp, 14 predicted proteins | sample 5400221 | NCBI WGS metagenome assembly WNFR01 (sample SAMN13153357, study PRJNA577476) | soil metagenome | isolation source: 40 cm soil under Madrone tree | place: USA:California | collected 2016-06-14 | reverse complement strand
GAGATTGCGCAGCATGCGGCTGGCAGCTGAGCCGTGAAGGTAGAGTTGGTCGCCGGAACGGCCGTAGGCGGTTGGAATGACAAACGGCTGACCTTCCACGCTGAAACCTACGTGGCAGATGAACCCTTCATCGAGAATGCGGTACACCGCGTCGCGATCGTAGACCGCGCGCTCGGCTTCGCGGAAGACGCGGGTTCGCTTCGTGGGAGCAGAAGACTGGGGCATGAAAACCGAACTCCGGGCAAGCGCCAAGGATGGGTGAACGGAAAGTGTATCACCGGAATTTTTTCCGCCCGGCGGGGCGGCTCTCGGGTGCTGGCGGGCAAGCTTAGGACACAAGGCTCGATCGTCATGTTAAGCGCAGCCGGACCCGATGCCCGCCCGTTCAGGTTCATGGCTAGCTTCCCTTTGCTCCGGATGGCAGTTCTATTCGGCTTTACTTAGCCCAGCCACTGCGGATTGTGAAAAGTGCCGTCGAAGTCATGGGAGGTCTTGTAGGGTTCGAATTCTCCGTTGCCGGCCACCGGCGCGGTCTTTGCGAGCAGTTGCGTGACCGCAGCGGTGCTCATTGGCTGGAAGGCATGGGCGGCGTCCATGGCCTGCCGCAGGATCGGGAGCGACTCGCATCCCGTGATGACCACGCTGGTGGGCAAATTCATGGCGTAGTGCAGGCACTCGACGGGCGTCGCGGTCTTGCTGCGGAGAATGATCCCGTTCGCCATCGGCTTCATGCCCAGCACACCGATCTGGTGCTTCACCAGCAACGGAAGAACCTTGGTTTCGAAACTGTCGAAATGAGCATCCATCACGTTCAGCGGCATCTGTACTGCGTCGAACGTGAAACCATGGGCGAATCCGGTTTCCAGCATCTTGACGTGAATGTCGGGGCTTTTGTGGCCGGTGAAGCCGATGTAGCGGACTTTGCCTTGCTTCCTGGCCTCGAGCACGCTTTCGATACCCCCGCCCTCTGCGAAAATACGAGTGGGGTCGTTGTCGCGGATGACCTCGTGGAATTGCAACAAGTCGATGTGATCGGTCTGCAGGCGGCGAAGAGATTCGTTCAACTGCTGTGCGGCGGCCTTCCGGGTCTGGCCGTCGATCTTTGTCATGAGGAAGGCTTTCTGGCGGTAGCCGTCGCGCAGCGCTTTGCCCATCCGCAGTTCGCTCTGGCCGCCGTTGTAGTCCCAGCAGTTGTCGAGAAAGTTGATGCCGTTGTCGAGGGCGGTGCGAATGATGCGAATGCTGTCTTGCTCGTCGGACTGCATCCCGATGTGGTAGCCGCCCAGACCGACCATGGAGACCTTTTCGCCCGAGCGTCCAAGGGTTCGGGTGGGGACGGGTTTTGAGGCGGCCCGCGCGCGCTTGCTTTCGAGACCGGTCAGAAGTGTTGCCGCGGTGGCCGCTTGCAGAAAGCGTCTGCGATTCATGGGATGTCCTCCAAGGATGCGAGACGGGCGGCGCGAATCGTTGTGAACTAGTTTACAAGGCGGAGGTGGAAGCACGAAAGGGGGGACCGACGACAGCGGGCATGGACGACTCCGGGTCCGGACCCTGTGCGCTGACAGGATCCAGACCCCGCAGTGCTCGAATGGCCGAATCACCAGTTCAGTTTGAGTGCGAACTGGAACTGCCGCGGATCGTATGCCGCGGTCGGTTGGCCGGCGTTGGTGAACAGCGGGCTGACCGCCGAGACGTTGAACCGGTTGGCAATGTTGAACATGTCGGCAATCAGGTCCATGCTGACACGTTCGCCGAAGTAGATGCGCTTGGCCACGCGCAAATCGTCGAAAACCGTCCACGGCGCAATCCCGGCGTTGCGGCCGAGGGTTCCGTCGAGGGAAAGCAGGGTTCCGTTGAAGTTCCCCTCCGGACACGGTTCCTGCAAGGTCTTGGTCGGCGAGTATTTCGAGCTGTAGAGGGGAAATCCGGCAGCCACGCAGGGGGCATTGGCTACGGTATTGGGACGCCCGGTTAGAGAGGACAGTTGGAGGTTGTCCCCGTTGCCGGTGATGATGTTGAACGGCCGGCCCGACGCGACTTCGACGACCGGAGCAAACGTCCAGTCACTGAAGAGCTGGCTCGCAAAGCCGGCCCCGCTCAGCTTACCAGTCTGATAAACGCCGCTGAAGACGAAGCGGTGCCGCTGGTCGAACAGGGAGGTGGAGCGCTCCAGCCCGGGAAAGTAGCTGTCTTGCGGCGTCAGCGTGGACTGCAAGTCCGTGGAGTCGTCGATCGAATGCGACCAGGTGTAGGAGGCAAGAAACTCGTAGTGGTTTCCGAATCGCTTGCGCAGATTCGTGGTAAAGCCATGATAGATCGAGCTGCCATTTGAGTAGTTGGCATCCATGTCGCCGAACGGGACGCAGCCAGCCAGGCTGGCCGGGTCGCAGTTGACGTTGAATCCCTGGCTTTTCAGGCCTTGCAGGATCTGCTGTCCGTAATTGACGCACGCGGCGCCAGGGGCGCCGCCGAAGGCGAGCATGGCGCCCGCAACCGATGGGTTAAGACCGGAAGGCCGGAAGAAATTCATCAGAGAAGAGTCGACCGCGACCGGGGATCCAGTCGGCGTAAACACACAACCCACCGTAAAGGGACTCGACGGCGGAGTCTGGCCGTGGGCAGCCGCGTAGTTGCTTGCGGCGATAAAATTCGCCAGCATGAGGTCGCCACGAACGGTGTTGGCATTGATCGGCCGGTTCAGGTGACGCCCGCCGTTAAAGTTGTAGGCCAATGACAAGGCGAACCCCCGGCCCAAGTCGCGCTCAATCGTGAGGTTAGCCTGCTGCGAATACGCGTAAACGAAGTTCTTGGCTTGCGGATAGCCGAAGGGCTGGAAGCCGAGCGGCAGAAAGGTTGCCGGGTTCAGGTAGTTCTGGTTCAGAAACACAGATTGCGGGAAATTCAGTGCCTGGAATTGCTGCTGGTTGGGCAGAAATCCGAGCGCGGTCGCGGTCGCGGGGTTGAGCGTGGCGGCACAGGGATTTTGAGCGCTGGGGACATTGATCGGCAACCCCTGGAAGATGGTGATCGCGTTCAGGTTGCCGGGGTTGCCCGGCCCGCTGCAAAGACTGGTTCCGGCAAAGGCTAGCTGGCCGCTGGTGGAACCGTCCGAAGCATCGCCCAGGAAGTAGAGTCCCAGCAATGGGTGATCGTAGAACAGTCCGTAGGAGCCGCGCACGACGGTTTTGCCGTCGCCCTTGGGATCCCAGGCGATACCAACGCGCGGCTGAAAGTTGTTCTTGTCGGTCTGGATGCCTTTCTGGAGCCCCAACAGGTTGTAGCCCGCCAAAGCAAGGCCGGTCGGGGGCTTGAACTTGGGGGGAAACTCGACGTCGTAACGGACACCGTAGTTCAACGTGAGGTTCGAGCGAATCTTCCAGGAATCCTGCCAGAACAGACCGAGCGGCTTGTTCGAGAACGTATCGCTCGGACTGCCCAAGCCCTGGATGAAGTCCCCGGGAAGACCAGCGCCGTAAGCCTGCACGGCTGACAGGCTCGGAAAGGCCGACGGGAAACCCAGATTCGCCGCGCTGAATGAGCCGAAGTCATAGACGCCGCCGTAGTTCACCGTGAAGGTCGCCCGCAGCGGGAGATAGTTGAAATCCGCCCCAAACTTGGTCTCGTGATGGGCGATGCTCCAGGAGAAGTTGTCGGTGAACTGGTAGCGCTGTTCAGTCCGCTGAATGTAGGAGTAAGGCTCGCGCCCGAAATAGGCGAAGCCCGGAATATTCACGGCCGGGTCGGCGCCTCCCGGAATCGCGGTGTTATAGAAGTAAGAAAGGCCGCGCCGGGCGTACTGGAAGCGAAACTCGTTCATCTTTGTATTGCCCAGCGTCCAGGTGTCCTGCACCGTCCCGGCGACATCCCGGTAGGTCTGCTCGGAGGTACGCGAATAAGCGTTCTGCCCGAAGGGCTGGCTCTGCCCCCCGACTTCAATGCCGGTGACCGTACTGGGGCTGACGTTCACGCGGAACATCAGGCGATTGTTGTTGCTCACGTTGTGGTCCAGACGCAGCGAATACAGACTCGTTCCCTCAAAAACGGGGAAATTGCCGATCTGCGAATTCAGGCTCTGAAATGAAGTTGGCATACCCGCACAAATCGGAGCCACCACCACGTTGCAGGTGGTGGGAAATTGACGGGCCCCGGATCCGGGCGGGGCGAACGGTAGCAAGCCGAACGACTGCTGGTTTCCGGTTGTCCCCAGCCACGAAGAAGCTCCCACCAGCCAGGTGTAGAACTGGACTCCTGCCGGCGCCGGGCCCGCCTGTGCGAACGGAGTCAGGAAAGCGACCTGTGCCGGGGTCGCCGGCATGGTGAAAGTGCCCGCGGGCGCGAGAGGATTAAAGATACCAGTGGCATCGAAAGACTGCAGGCCGAAGTTATTCTGCCCAATACTGGAAAATCCGGTTTCGTGCCGGCGTGTGACCTCGTAGGAAAAGTAGTAGTAGGTCTTGTCTTTCCGGATCGGTCCGCCGAACGCGGCGCCCGCTTGCACGCGCGTGTATGCCGGGTTGGGAACCGTGCTGAACGGATTCACCGCCTGGAAATTCCGGTTACGCAGGTATCCATACACGTCGCCGTGCAAGTCGTTCGATCCCGAGCGCGTGATGATGTTGACCACGCCGCCCGCCGCCCGCCCATATTCCGCCGCATAGCTGTTGGCAATGATTTGGAATTCCTGGACGGCTTCCTGCGAGACCGTGGAACGAACGCCGTTCACGGAATTGTCGGTGGCGTCGGCGCCGTCGACGTTGACCAGGTTCGAGCGGGCCCGCTGGCCGCTCATGTTGAGTCCGGAGGTGGGCGCGGCGCCGGTATTGGGCGCATTGTCGCGAACCACCTGGGAGTCGGTCAGGGTGAAGTTGATGTAGTTGCGGCCGTTGATGGGCAGGTTGTCGATGCGGCGCTGATCGATGGTGTTGGTGGTTGAACTGCGCGAGGTTTCGACCAGTTCGGCTTCCGAACTTACGCTGACGACGGTCTGCACGCTCCCAATCGAGACAGTGACGGGCAGATCTCGCATCTGCCCCACCGTGACTTGCTGGTTGTGCGCCTCGAATTTGGCAAAGCCAGGCGCCTCGACGGTGACCGTGTACATGCCCGGAGGCAGTGAGAGCAGGCGGTATTCGCCTTCTGTATTAAGAGTTGTCGCGCGTTCGAATCCCTTGTTTTGCTCTCGTGCCGCCACGGTGGCGTTGGTGATCAGGCTTCCCTTCTCATCCTTCACCGTGATATGCAGGTCGCCGGTGGCTGAGCCTTGCGCGAAGGCCAGGTCGGTGCAGAACAGAGCGAGCAAAAGAGCAAGCAAAATCTTCGACGTGGAATTCGACGTGGAATTCATAGGGATCTCCCGTAAGAACCGCGGCGCAGAAACTTTGGCGCAAGCGGCAGAAAGCTGAAGTCTCACCGTTGGCAGGCTGACTGAGGTACACACGTGTGTGGGCGGCTAGGTCCCGGTAGCTTGTACATCAGGAGCAGGATCGAAAGCAAGATAAATTGATGACGCGAATAGGGTTAGTGACTACGCCCCATAGCGAAAGCTAGGGGCTTCAAGAGCCACGCCCGTTATGGCAGGCGTTTCGGTTCTTAGGCGCAGTCCGCGCCGTAGAATTTCCAATGCCGAGGCGTGGTCGCGGGTTGTGTTTAGACCACGCGAACACCGACGGAGCCGATTCCAAAGTTTCTTCGGAGCAGGCTCTCCACCAGGGCACGGTTGCGAGGTTCCTCTCGGGTCTACTTTCACCAAGCACTCGATCGGCACTTTCAGCCTTATCGAGCAGCTTTCGGATGAAGGAGGACCATGCGGCATCGTGTACCGATTTGGCAAGCATACCGCCGGCCAAGCCTTGGACATTGAAATCTTCCACGGCTATGAGACCGTAGTGGTTCACCAGTTCACGGGATAGTTTGTGTTGAAAATCATTGCGTTGATGGGAACACATGGCGGTGCAGCTTGGCGGTGAGCCTACCGGCCTTGCGCCAGCCCGAAAAACATTTGGTACAGCGAGACACATGACGTTGCTTACGACGCAATTCCCTTTGTGCCCTCCGATAATAACGTGGGTTGTCTCGTGATTTCCCCATCACTGGTGACGGCGAACGATTCCAAGCCCACATCAATACCAACCACTGAATCATGGACCGGCAAAGGCTCTGCGTCCACCATGCAGGAGAAGCGAGGCATACCATTTGCCACCTTCGTTTTTTAAGGTGAGGGTCTTGACTTCATCCGCCCGTGGCCGGTGCAGCTTCACTTTAACATTGCCAATCTTCGCTCGCGATATTTGACTGCCAGTCACGTTGAAACCAAGCTGGGGATAGGTGAGGGAATCAAACCAGCCTTTTCCTTTGAAACGGGGAAATCCCTTGCCCCGGCGAAAGAACGCCTGATAGGTTTTTTCCACCCGATGCAGCACGTCCTGGAGTACCTGAGCATACACAGTTTGCATCCCCGCATCGGCTTCTTTGCAGGCCGGCAACTGCGCCGACTGCAGGGCGAACGTGACGGACGTTCGACACACTTTCCACGCTTCCCGGCGCTCCTGGAGTGCGTCGTTGTACAAATGGCGGCAGACCTCCAAGGTGGCGAGCAGGCTTTCTCGCTGCTTGCGGTTGGGATACAGGCGATATTTAAACGTCTTTCTGATTTTCAACCTATGGTTGAATGCCCGCCAGGGGTGCTCCCCCCGCGGTGGATACGAAATAGCGGTTCGTCCCCAGTGTAGGCAGCCGAGATTTTAGGGTGCGAAACTCTTGCCGCAAGCTGTGCGACCAAACGCCTTTGAGAATCTTGACGAGCCGATGAATACCGAATTGCGGGTCCACTTCGACGAGAACATGCACAGGGTCGGGCATGATGTCTAAAGCGAGGATTTCTGCCTGATATTTGGCTGCGACTTGTCTCATGATCTGTTCGCAACGGATTGCAATCAGTCCAACCAGCACGGAGCGCAGATACTTTGGTGTCCAGACGCAATGAACCTTGCTGGAATACACGACGTTGTGGTTCGATTGATATCCTTCGAGCGCCCTACCAAGAATATGGCCACGGGCAGCAATCGAATGCAAGCAAAACTTCGCTTCGCAAATACGCGTCATATCCCCATGCCTGAGGCAAAGGGGCTTTACGGTGCTTTTCGGTAAAGCTAGGGTTTCAGGGATGTTCCCGGCTGGCTCCGGCTATTCTTCGATGCGCAGGAGCAGGACTGGCTCCACCATAAAATCAAAGGCGTTGATGGTGTCGACCGCTCGTCGGATTACAGGTTCCGACACCGGTTCCACGGTGATGACGAACGAGACCCGGTCCTTCGGAAGGTGCGGCTCCTGCTCGAGGGAGTCGATGTTAATGGCTTCGCGGGCGATGACCTCGGCAACCCGCGCCACGATGCCGCGCTGATCCTTTACGGTGAGGCGGAGGTACCAGGCGACGGGGCGGGGATTCGAACAGAGCTCGAGTTGGTGTGAATTGAGGAAGCCGGAAATGTTTTTGGCGCTGAGCTGGCCGGCGGCCAGATCGCGCGAGATTTCGATCAGGTCGGAAACCACGGCTGAGCCCGTGGCATCGCCGCCGGCTCCTCTGCCATAGAACATCTGCGTGCCGATTTTGTCTCCGACCAGGAATACGGCGTTGTTGACGCCTTCGACTTTGGCCAGCATCGAGCGCCGGCTGACGAGCCATGGGCGAACCGCGACTTCCAGGCCGTTCTCGGTCTGCTCGGCCGAACCAACCAGGCGAATCGTGCTATCGAGGCGAGTAGCGGAATGGATGTCGATGGCGCGCACGTGGCGAATGCCGAAGGTGGGGATTTTCGAAACACTCAAGCGACCCTCGAAGGCCATACGCGCGAGGATGCAGAGTTTGTCACGCGCGTCCTGGCCGTCGATGTCGAACGAGGGATCGGCTTCGGCAAAGCCAGCTTGCTGCGCTTCGTTCAGGGCCTGATCGAATTCGATGCCGCGGGTTTCCATTTGGGTGAGGATGTAGTTTGCGGTGCCGTTCAGGATGCCGTGGACGGAGCGTAACTGGTCGCCAGCGGTCGATTCGTGAATCACGCGCAGAATGGGGATGCCACCGGCGACGCTGGCTTCAAAGCCGATGGGCAGATTGTGGGCCGCTGCGAGAGAAAAGAGTTCGTCTCCGTGTTCGGCGAGAAGATTCTTGTTGGCGGTCACCACGGGCTTGCCTTGTTCGAGAGAGGCGCGCAGCAGTTCCCGGGAGGCGCCCGTCCCGCCCATGGTCTCGACGACCACGTCGACGTGGGGGTCGGCGAGTAACTGCTTCCAATCTGTAACAGCCTTTGCTCCCGGAGGGACATGCTCGCGCGCGATGGCGGAACGACGGCAGACGACGGTGATCTCGAGCCGGATGCCGGAGCGCTGTTCGATCAGATCCGCGTGCTTTGAGATGATGTCGGCGGTGGCGCGACCGACGGTGCCAAAACCAACAATTCCGACTCGCACTCGTTTCATAAGAAGTTGGGACAGTTCCCGTTAATCGCCTAGTGATCCGGATTGTGCCATTGCGGAGGTAGCGCCCGGGCTCAGGAACTCCTGATGCACCGCGCGCACCACGTCGTCGACGCGCGCGGAGGTGACGGCAAAACAGATGTTCAACTCGCTTGCGCCCTGGGCGACGGCGATTACGCTGACGTTATTTTTGGCGACCACGGAAAACAGGCGTCCGAGAATGCCGCATGTTCCTTTCATGTCGGAGCCCAACACGGCGATCACCGCGATATCGCGATGAACCGTGACCGGGTTCAGCACGCCGTGCTTCAGTTCTGTGCGAAACAGTCTCTGCAGGGCATGCACGACACGCTCGGTATCGGCTTCGCGAAGCACCAAGCCCAGCGAATCCTCGGAGGATGACTGCGTCGAGAAGAGCACGTCGACGTGCTCGTGGCCCATACGGAGGAACAGGCGACCGAAGATTTCGGCGAAGTGAACATCGCGGCGCGTGGTCACCGTCACCAGAGACGCCTGAGAGACCGCCGTGACGGCCTTCACAGGACGATTGCTCGGGGGCAGTGACTCGACGATCTTGGTGCCAGGCACTTCGGGCTTGAACGAATTTTTGATCCAGACCGGAATGCCACGCTGCATGGTTGGCAGAATGGCTTTGCGGTGGATGACCTTCGCGCCGTAGTAGGAAAGCTCGATGGCCTCGGCGAATGTGATTTCGGGAAGGGTGATGGCATCGGGACAGACGCGAGGATCGGCGGTCAGCACGCCATCGACGTCAGTCCAGATCCAGACCTCGTCGGCGTCCATCGCCGCGCCCAGAATGGTGCCGGAATAGTCGGAGCCGCCTCGTCCGAGAGTCGTGACTTGTCCGGTCGGGGCGGCGCCGCTGTAACCCATGACCACAGGAATCTGCTTGTTCTCGAGCAAGGGCCGCAGGACTTCAGCACACTGGCGTCGAGTTGCGTCCATGTCGGGGGTCGCATCGCCGAACTTGTCATCGGTGGCGAGCACTCGGGCAGAATCGATGAATACGCCTTTGGCACCTAACGCGTCCAGGCAGGCGGCGAACATGCGGGCGGATATCTGCTCACCCAAGGGGAGGACCATGTCCATCACCTGGGGAGTGGCCGAGCCGAGCAGCAGCAGGGCCGAGCAGAATTCCTGGATACGGTCGAGTGTGGCCTGGACCTCCGCCGTTACCGACTGGAGGCTCTCGCCACGACAGAGTTCGTTCAAGGCTTGCTCGTGTCGGGCCCGGAGCTGCTGGAGGCCGTCCTCGGTTTCCTTTCGTTTTCCGAGGCGGGCACAGTTGAGGATGCTCAGCAGCAGGTCTGTCACCTTTGACATTGCAGACACCACGACGACGACCTGGTGGCCCCGCCGGGCATGCTGCTGCACGATGTTCGCGGCCTGGCGAATTCTTTCGGCACTGCCGACAGAAGTGCCACCAAACTTCATGACAATCAGACTCATGGAAATCCTGAGAAGGGAGGTCTTACCTTAGTAGTACAGCATGTCGGCAGGAACAGCGGCAAGAGTAATTCGTTGCGTTTGCACTGTCCGGCAGATATCGCCGACAGAAGGGTGCCGAAACGGTCGCATGATGGCAGACCCTGAAAACGCATTCATATAGCCAGGGCGGGCGCGGCACGCATAAACCCGCTCAGGAAAACCTCATTCCAGGCAAAACACGACCTCTGGGGCTGAACCCGGCATTGATTCGGCGGCTTTCCGCGGCGCTGAAGCTGAAGCGCCCGCCGTTTGACGGCGCGGCCCTCGTTCGCGAGTTTCTCCGCGGCCTGTGCAGGCGTGCCCTGGAACGAATCTCACGTGCTTCGGCGAGTTGTCCAGGATGGGGTTCCCGCACGGATGGGGCGGGTTCGAGGGGCCGTATTCTGGCCGCCGACTCCGCTTGTTTCCGGCGGCAAGGAAACCTCGCGCGGGCCATCCATCCGCGTCTCGCCGGAGAAATGGTGACCAAAAATAATCCGGGCCGACTCACTGAGAGTGAGCCGGCCCGGGTGTTGGTCGATCGTCGACTTAGTTACTGCTTGCCGATGAAGGTGCCGTTGATGTTGATGTTGTCCAGCATGACCATGCTGGCGCCGGTTTCCGGACCGTCGTCGAGAACCAGGTAGATGCTCTTCACCTTGGTTCCGGCGGGGATGGCCGCTGCGGTTTGGGCCGGGTTGGTGGGATCGAAGCGCAGACGCGTCCATCCCGCTGCCGGTGCTGGTTGGGACGTACCGGTGCTGCACCCGACTTTGTGGACGACATCGTCGCTGGTGACGACCACGAAGCGCGGGCTCTTGGCCGTGCACTGGCCACCGGTCCGGATGTCGAATCCGAGTTCGGTGAGCGCGATGCCTTCGACATTGCTGATCACGACGCCAGCTTGCACCTGATTGGACGCGGCGCTGGTCTTTGAGAGCAGCAAGCCCTGCTGCCGGGTGTCGGTTGGAGTTGTGTTTGAGGCTCCGGTCCCATCGACCCAGGTAGCCGCAACCGAGTTTGTTCCGGCCGGATCGTAGGCATACGGCATGGCGTGGTGGCTGCTATCGTCGCCACCTCCGCTGCCGCCGCCGCCCCCATCTTCGCCGTCATCGCCACCGCCATCATCGCCGGAGACGACTCTAAGGACTACCGGCACGGACAGGCCGGTCGAACCCTGAGCAGAGATCTTCACCGTCGCTGTGTAGGTGCCCGGTGCCAGCCCCGTGGCGTTGACCGAGATGCCGAGCGATCCAGGCGTCGTGCCTCCCGAAGGAGTCACCGAGACCCAGGTTCCACCCAGAGCAGAAGCAGTGAAGCTCATAGGCGCTCCATTGCTTAGCACGCGGATGTTCTTCGGCGCCGGATCGGATTGTCCGGGCTGGTAGTTGAAGGACACGGCTCGTGGCGGCCAAATGCGCAGCCGACCCGAACCTTGGTTGCTGACGACCAGCTTCACCGGCACCGTCTGCGGGTTGTTGGCAGCGCCGCTTGCGGTGATGGTGATCATTCCGTTGTAGGTGCCGGCGGCAAGGCCGGTGGGATTCGCGCTTACCTTAACGGTTGCCGGTGTCGAGCCGCTAGCCGGACTGATGGTCAGCCATGCTCCGCCCGTCGCCGCCGCCGTAAAGTTCAACGCGCTGCCGGTGCTGGCAATCGCAATGTTCTGACTGCCGGAAGCAGTGCTTCCCGAGGCGTAGTTGAAGGTGAGATTGCCGGGCGTGAGGTTGAGTGATGCGCCCGTGGAAGCTCCGGTCACGGCCAGCGTCACCGCTATTTTTAGCGGAGAATTGGACGCACCCGAAGCCGTCACCGTGACAGTCCCGTTGTAGGTACCCGTGGTTAGCCCGGTGGGATTGACGCCAATGCTGAGACTGCCCGGCGTGTTGCCACTCGCCGGCGTTAGGGTGAGCCATGCGGCCGACGCGGCAGCGGTGTAGCTCAAGCTGCCGCTGCTGCTGAGGTTCGCAATCTTGGCGGCTGGAGTTGCGCCACCACTCTGGTAGGTGAACGACAGGCTCGCTGGGCTCGCGGTCAGGGTTGGTAGCGATGTCGAAGTGACCGTCAACGTCACTGGAACCATCTTCGGGCTGTTGGAAGCGCCCGAGGAGGTGAGCGTGACTGAACCCGAGTAGGATCCGGCTGCCAGACCCGTCGGATTGACAGACACGCTGACGCTGCCAGGTGTGCTGCCGCTTGCGGGTGTGGCCGACAACCAGGTTGCGGAAGTCGCGGTGGTGTAGCTCACGGCGTTGCCGCTGCTGGTGACAGCTACGGCCTGCGCGGCGGGTGTGGTGCCGCCGGTCTGGTAGGTGAAGGACAGGCTGGCGGGCGCGGCGGTCAAGGTGGGCAGGGATGCCGCGGTGACTGTCAACGTCACTGGAATCGTTTTAGGACTGTTCGAAGCGCCCGAGGAAGTGAGCGTCACGCTGCCAGTGTAGGTTCCTGCGGCCAGGCTTGCCGGGCTGACGGAGACGCTTACGCTGCCCGTCGTGCTGCCGCTGGCGGGCGTCGCGGTGAGCCAGGTCGCCGAGGTGGATACCGTGTAGCTGATGGCGGAGCCGCTGCTGGATACTGAGACACTTTGAGCGGCTGGAGCCGTTCCGCCACTTGGATAGCTAAATGACAAGCTCGCGGGGCTCGCGGTCAGTGTGGGCTTGGTTGCCGCGGCCGTGACCGTGATGGCCTGCTGCACTGTTCCGGTACCGCCGCCATAGCTATCGATCGCGGCCGCATACAAGGTTGCGGTCGTGCTGGCGGTGACGGTGGGCGCAGTCCAACTGAAGGTCCAGGTTTTGGTGCTGCTGGGGGAACTGTGGACAATTTCGCCGCCCAGGACTTTTGTGCCGGTTCCGGCGGTGAACGTTCCGGCTGAGGCAGCCACATCCAGACCGCCATTGCCGGAGGCTCCCCCGGTGACCGTCACGGTATAGGAATTGACCGAACCCGAGGTCACTGAAGTGGGTCCGCTGAACGTTACCGTGGGGGCTGTGCCGCTGCTATGGCAGGAGGTGCAGGTAGAGCCGTTCATCCCGGAAAAGCCGGAGATGCCGTTGCTGGTGGCGTTTGCATGAACTGAGATGAAAATGAAGGAGACTGCAATGAATGCAATGCACCAGTTCAAAACCGCCGGTCGTTTTCTAGATTGTGTTCCAGGACAGCGTTTTACCATGAAGGCCGCGGTGGCCAGCGTGGTTTCAGACTCCGACAGAAACTTTCTTTGCTCCACTGTTGCTTCCTTTCTTCGGCATCGCATGGCGCGCTGCAAGACCGAGGGGGACGAAGGATGCATTTTCGTTAGGTGTTCGGTCCATTCGGACGGAACACACGTATGGCTCAGCATGAACAACTTGGATTGCCGAAGAGCGCTTGCTCCTTGGTGGTACAGGGTCGAGGTGGTTCGACAAGCAGTGGATGGAGATTAACGGGCAAACTCGGTGGCGACAAGGACACCGTAGTTCATGAGCGTCGCATGTCCCCCTGGGTCGACGATGGTAATCGTCCCTCTGAGTATTGATGGATATCGATGTATTAACCGGGAGTCTGTTACCGCGATTTGTCGATGCGTCAGAAGTTTTTGTCTGAGGCGACTGCAGATTTGGTCAGTCGGACGACGGTCCGACGCAGAGTTTCCTGCAGCGGGCACTCGACTTCGTGGAACCTGCGCGCGAGTCGGACTAGGATGGCGTGTACGTGATGAAGACCAAGTAACGCGCTACTTCTCGAAGTTCCGCCAGTGGCGGCCGTCATGCTCGAGGAGTGCGTCGGCTTCCTTCGGGCCCCAGGCGCCGGCTGCGTAATTGGGGAAATTGCGCGGCGGCAGCGCCTTCCAGATGTCGAGCATCGGGCTCACCACAGTCCAACCCGCCTCAACCATGTCTGCGCGCTGGAACAGCGTGGCGTCGCCCACCATGCAGTCGTGGAGAAGGCGCTCATAGCCGGTGCTGATCTGTTTGCCGAAGTAGTCCGAATACTCGAAATCCATGTCGACGGTTCCCAGGCGCATGATCGGCCCCGGTGTTTTCGCGGCAAAGCGCAGGGAAATGCCCTCTTCCGGCTGGATGTGAAGAACCAGTTGATTGGGCATGAGGTTCTCGACGCTGGTATCGCGGAAGAGAACGAAAGGAGCCTGGCGAAACTGAATCACGATATGGGTGTTGCGCGCTGACTGGCGCTTTCCGGTGCGGACGTAGAAAGGCACTCCCGCCCAGCGCCAGTTGTCGATTTGAAGCTTCATGGCGACATAGGTTTCGGTGCGTGAGTCAGGGGGGACGCCGGCTTCTGAGCGGTACCCGGGTACACGTTGCCCGAGCAGTTCGCCGTCTCCGTACTGGCCGCGGACTGTGCGGCTCAACACTTCTTCTGAACTGAGTGGCTGAATCGCATGCAGGATCTTGGCTTGCTCATCGCGCACAGCGTCGGCATGGAATGAAATCGGCGGTTCCATGGCAGTGAGGCTGATGAGTTGCATGATGTGATTGGGCACCATGTCGCGCAAGGCACCAGCCTGATCGTAGTAGCCCCCGCGCAGTTCCACGCCGACGGTTTCCGCCACCGAGATCTGGATGTGGTCAATGTAGCGGCGGTTCCAGATCGGCTCGAAGATGCCGTTGGCGAAGCGAAACGCCATGATGTTCTGGACGGTTTCTTTTCCCAAGTAATGGTCGATGCGGTAGATCTGCGATTCGTCGGCAACTCTGAGCAGCTGTTTGTTCAGCGCTTTCGCAGACTCCAGGTCACGTCCGAAGGGTTTTTCGACGATCACGCGCCGCCAGTGCTGATTTTCTTCGGTCATCAGGCCCGCGGTGCTGAGTTGCTCGACCACAGGGCCGAAGAAGGTGGGAGAGATTGCGAGGTAGAAGAAATAGTTCCCGTGAGTGGCGTGATCGGTGTCGATCTTCAGCAACAGGTCTTTGAGCTGTTGAAACGTATTTTGGTCGCCGAACTCTCCCGTCAGGTAGTACATGCGGCGCTCGAACCACTCCCGCAGGTCAGGATCGAGTTCCACATCGGCAAATTGCTGAAGATCCTGTTTGAGCTTGGCGCGAAATTCCTCGGTGGACATGGCGTCGCGCGCAACCCCCACGACTGCAAACTCGCGCGACAGAAGTTGATGTTTTCCAAGGTTGTACAGCGAGGGAATCAGCTTTCGGCGAGTGAGGTCACCCGATGCCCCGAAGATGACCATGACACATGGATCGCCGGGCCGGCCGATCCGCTCGTTGTTCGTTCCGTTGCCATTCTGAGGCATGAGTCGATTCCTTGAGGACTTCGTAAAAGTTTAACAAGCAACCAGCGTGCATTCTGTTTCAACTGTGGGTACCGTTTACAAAGCGTAGTCCCACGCGATAGCTGTCTTGCACCCACCCCGTTGCTATGGTACGAAGGGACCCAGCCTCGGAAACGGACGGTGTGGGCGAGTGCGGGCAGGCGGGTGTGTGTCCCGATGGCTTTGCGAGCGGATGAGTCGTTCACCTGCACCGTCTCCCGCTTTCTTTTGCCTGCGGTTGATCACTTCGCTGACCGCTGGTCAGCAGTCAGTCAGGGAAGGTGCACAGAGTCAGTCGGAGCGGCGCATCCCCGCCGTACCCGGAGCCAACGCTTGAGCTGCGCTGCGTGGGGCAGATTGTGGGGGTGACGACTTGCCGAAGCAGTGGGGTTCGATTGGGAGGCAACCGCGGCGAGCATTCAGGCCCTCGTGCAGGGATGCCGGTGTTCAGGCTCTCCACAAAATCTGGCGAAGATCTGGACGAGGTTGAGAGGTTTCTCGTCGCTCGGCGGTCCGAAACACGAACTGCGGCAACGGTCTGAACTTCCCGCACCGGTCTGAAGCCATTTCTGAACGAACAGAAGGGGAGCTGACGCTCCCCTTCCAGTCGCAGCAAATCTTGTTTACAGCGCAGTACAGACGGCCTTCACTTCGGTGTAAAGTTCGAGGGCGTCGTGTCCCATTTCTCGTCCCCAGCCTGACTGCTTGTATCCGCCGAAAGGCAGGGCAGCGTCGAAAATGTTGTAGCAATTGATCCAGACGGTTCCGGCACGCAGTTGAGCCGCCAGCCGGTGAGCCTTCTGGATGTCTCGCGTCCAGATTCCGGCAGCCAGACCGTAGACCGAGTCATTCGCCTGGGCGACCAGATCGGAGGGATCCTTGAACGGAATAGCGGTTACCACCGGTCCGAAGATCTCCTCCTGCACAACTTTCATCTTCTCGTCGGTGTTCACCAGTACCGTCGGCTTGACGAAGTATCCCTTGTCGCCCTGCCGGCTGCCACCTACGACGGCTTTCGCACCGTCGGCGAATCCCGATTCAAGGTAACCGCAAACCCGCTTGAGTTGCTCTTCGGAAACGAGGGGCCCCATGTCGGTGGATGATTCCCACCCCGGGCCTACGCGGATTTTGGCGGCTTTCGCCGACACACCTTCGACGACCTTGTCGAAAATGCCGTGCTCCACGTAGAGCCGTGAACCAGCGCAACAGCATTGACCGTGGTTGAAGAAGATGGCGCTGGCCGGGCCCGCAATGGCGGCGTCCAGATCCACGTCACCGAATACGACGTTGGGGGATTTTCCGCCCAACTCTAGCGACACCTTCTTCAGGTTGCCCGCAGCAGCCTGGAGAATGAGCCTCCCCACCTCGGTCGACCCGGTGAATGCGATCTTGTCGACGTCTGGATGAGCGGCGAGAGCGGCACCGGCTGTTTCACCGTAGCCGGGCACAACATTCACGACCCCGTCCGGAATGCCAGCTTCCTGGACTAACTCTGCGAGCCGCAAACACGACAAAGGAGTTTGTTCTGCGGGTTTCAAAACCACCGTGCAACCGGTAGCCAGGGCCGGTCCAAGCTTCCACGCAGCCATCAGCAACGGGAAGTTCCAGGGAATGATCTGGCCCACCACTCCGATGGGTTCGCGCAGGGTGTAGGCGAGGTACTTCGCGCCCGGTGTGTAGGGAACCGAGATGGGGATCGTATTGCCCTCGATCTTGGTCGCCCAGCCGGCCATGTAGCGGAACAAATCCACCGCGAGGGGGACGTCGGCGGCGCGTGCCACCTTGAGTGGCTTGCCGTTGTCGAGCGTTTCGAGTTCGGCAAACTCCTCCAGGTGCTGTTCCATCAAATCTGCTAGCTTCCATACCAGGCGTCCGCGCTCAGAGGCCGTGAGTCTCGACCACGGGCCGGTCTCGAAGGCGGCGCGGGCGGCCTTGACGGCACGATCAATATCTTCCCGATCGCCTTCGGCTACACGAGCCAATACCTCCCCGGTAGCCGGATTGTATGTAGGAAAGGTCTTTCCCGACGCTGCTTCGACCCACTTGCCGTTGATGAGCATCTTGCGGGGCTTGGAGATGAATTCCGCGACTTTGCTGTGCATTTCGATTGTGGGAGCTGTTGCCATAGGAGTCCTCCTGTTATCGTTGACCCGGCGGACTGCTTCGGTTGGATCCGGGAATCGAGATTCGGTTCTTGAGCTGGAAGGAATCCGCAATCCTGGGACAAGAGCAGCACCGCTTCCAGTTTTGATCCTCTGAGAGAGCGGGTGGAATTCTAGCGCATTTTGCCGGCTCTGGGACGAGGACTTTCTGACATAAGCGCTGCACCTTAAAGGGTGCAGACCAGAAGCGGATTGGCGCGGTTCCCGGAGCGCGTCCTTTCCAGGGTCGCATGTGGGTGCCTCGGTTTCCTCGTCTACAATCCTTGGGCACGAGGGTTCTGCGAGTCCGGCGATGAAACAACGTTTTTTTGTGGCAACGATCGCGGCGATTGGACTGAGCGGACTTCTCAGTCTGGTGAGCCAGGTCGCAGCCCCTCTGCCCTCCGGGTTGTTGCTCGCGGCGCGCTGGATCGCGATCTCGGCATTTGCCGTGTACTCCCTTTACCAGCGTTCCCTCACGACCTGGATTCTGTTCGCTATGTTGGCCGGAGCGGCGATCGGGCACGACTGGCCCCAGGTGGCAGTCAATCTTCGCGTGATCAGCCAGATTTTTCTACGCTTGATCCGGACCATCATCGCGCCGCTTCTTTTTGCCACTTTGGTGAGTGGCATTGCCTCCCATTCTGATTTGAAGAAGGTCGGGCGAATGGGGATCAAGGCGATCGTCTACTTCGAAGTTGTCACGACTCTCGCGCTGGTGATCGGACTGGTGGCCATTAACGTCAGCAAAGCGGGAGTGGGTGCGAAGCTGCCAGCGGTCACTGGCGAATCACTCCAGGTGCAGAGGGTGAGTGCAGGCGATACCATTCTGCACGTTTTTCCCGAGAATCTTGCGAAATCCGTGGCGGAGGGACAGGCGCTGCAAGTTGTCGTTTTCAGCATCATTTTCGGCATCGCCTTGGCGATGGTGCGTGAGGAGCGCCGCCGTCCGCTGCTGGGGTTGACCGAGAGTCTCGCGGAAACGATGTTCAAGTTCACCAATATCGTGATGTATCTTGCACCGTTCGGCGTCGGTGCTGCAATCGCGTACACGGTCGGAACCACCGGGATGGGTATTCTGCTCAATCTTGCAAAACTGCTTGCAACCCTGTACGTGGCGTTGGTTGTCTTTGTTTTGGGTGTCCTGCTCCCGATCGCCCTTCTCGCGAAGGTGCCGCTGAAAAAGTTCGTGGCCGCGGTCGCGGAGCCGGTCTCGATTGCATTCGGTACGGCGAGTTCCGAAGCCGCGTTGCCGCGTGCCATGGAGGCGATGGAGGAAATTGGAGTTCCACGCGAGGTGGTCGCCTTCGTCATGCCCACCGGCTACAGCTTCAACCTGGACGGCAGCACCCTTTATCTGTCGCTGGCGTCCATCTTCGTGGCGCAGGCGGCCGGTGTACATCTCAGCCTGGAACAACAAATCCTCATGATGCTGACGCTGATGCTCACGAGCAAGGGTGTGGCGGGTGTGTCACGTGCGGCGCTCGTCATTCTGCTCGGAACGGTCGGATCGTTTGGCCTGCCGGTTGAACCGGTGTTCATCCTGCTGGGCATTGACCAACTTATGGATATGGCCAGGACTTCGGTGAACGTCCTGGGGAATTGCCTTGCCACGGTCGTAGTGGCACGCTGGGAAGGGGATTTGGGCGGCGCACAATCAGGCCCGATGGTGATGGAGCCGGCATCTGGAGTGGCGCTTCGTGAGTAAGGTCGACGATCGCTATTAGCGTGAACAGAATTGCTGCCAAGGGCGGATACCGCGGACGTCTGGCGCCGTCTCCTACCGGCTTCCTGCACCTCGGACATGCGCGCACCTTTCTGATAGCCGCTCAGCGCGCCTGCGAGTCCGACGGAACTCTTATTCTGCGCAATGAGGACCTTGACCTGCAGAGGTGTCGCGGCGAATTTGTCGATGCGATGCTCGAAGACTTGCGCTGGCTGGGCCTGGAATGGCAGGAAGGTCCTGATTGCGGCGGGCCCTCGGCGCCTTACTCCCAGAGCGAGCGAAGATCCTATTATCGGAAGGCTTGGCGCGAGCTACGAGATGGCGGATGGATATACCCATGTACCTGTTCACGTCGAGACCTCGCGCAGGCGGCGACGGCGCCGAATGACGCCGATGACGAACCGGTTTATCCGGGACGCTGCCGATCCCGATCCGATGCCCCGACCTTTGCTGAGCCCAAGGGTGTCAACTGGCGTTTTCGCGTACCCGACGGGGATGCGATCTGTTTTACGGACGGAAAACAGGGCCCACAAAGCTTCGTCGCCGGACGCGATTTCGGGGACTTCGTGGTCTGGAGGCGGGATGACGTGCCCGCCTATCAGCTGGCGGTGGTGGTTGATGATGTTGCAATGAAGATCACCGAAGTCGTGCGGGGCGCAGATCTGCTGAAATCCACGGCCCGACAGCTCCTGCTATCTCGCGCCCTCGAGTGCTCAGTCCCCCGCTACTATCACTGCGACCTGGTTCGCGACCAAACCGGTCAGCGCATGGCAAAGCGGCACGATTCGGCAAGCATCCGCCACTTCCGGGAAATCGGGTGGACGCCGGAGCGAGTGCTGAAAGAGCTGGAAACAGGCAGCCGCTGAGAACAGACGACGCGAAAGCTCTAAACTCAGGGGAGCCCAAGGTTACAGTTTAGCGAGGTGCCTTCTGGCCCGCCACGAAGGTGGTCCACGGCCCCGCCCTCATGTCCTTCAACACGGGCTTCTGCCATGAGTATTCGGGATGATGCTCGAGAAAATCTGCAGCCAGAAAGTCGGCACCGCAGGGGTGCCCCGCGCGCGCCCGCAGGCTCATCTTGGCGGCCATGTCGCTGTCGGTTGCCTTTCCCTGGACGGCTCCTCCCGGATGGTAGGGGTCCCACTCGAATTGGCTGTCGCGACCGAGCATCGATTCGCCGTGCCCGCATAGACTGCGCGCGTTGGGCTGCTCTTTCTTCTCATAACTATCGTAGTGGTCGGCCATGAACCGCTGCGCCATGTCTACGTCGATTGTGCCCTTGGATTGCGCCATGAGCTGTTCCCAGCGCGCCCTTCGCGCGTTGGGCGAAGACATCATGTCATTCGAGTCGAAGGTGGTTTCGTCGCCCAAGAGCTTGGCATCGCGAGCAAAGTTGGAACTGATGAAGTAGCCGTCCTTCGTCCGCCACAGAGGTGTGTTCTTGAGGCCGAGTTCAAGGTAGGCAATCTCACCCGTCTTCCGGTCGCCAATCAACCAGTCGTTCGCGTAGCCGCCGTTATTGCCGTCCTTGATGATGCGCACGTAGTCGTCGATGGTGTTGGCGTACTGCAAAGCTCTCCGCGATCGGACAAATTCCGGCTTTCCCTCGGGATTCCAGCCTTTGAACTTGCTGATCGTGGTTTCGGCAATCATGATGCCGGATGAATTCACACCGAAGTCATCGTCGCTGGTAATCACTCCCGGGAAACCGTCCATCAAAATGCGATTGCCGGCCTTCGGCACGATGTCGAACATCATGACCCAGCGTGAGCCTTCGATGTAGCTGGTCCAATTGTTGTGGGCGAGAACAATCTTATGGTCCCGGGTCATGCTGCCGGTCGCGATGAAGGCGCTGCAATTGCCAGGAGCCACCAGGTTCGGAACGTCCGCCCTGTTCTGTTGGCGGTTCAGCCAGGGTACGTAGTAGTCAGGGAGCTCCATGAACGCGTTGAGCGCGACGATGTCATCAACATCCAGATTGCTGCCATGCGCTTTCAGGCCATCGGCGATGCCTTGCAGTTCTTTCTGGTATTCAACGTCGATGTGAGGCCATAGCATGGTATGGGCAGCGGCGCGAAAGAAGTTCCAGTCCCGTTCGGCTGCGCGCGTGTCTTCGAGTCGCACCGCTTGGAATGCATCCTCGATCTCCGAGGCCAGCAGATACCCGTGCTGAAATCCGATCTCAGAGGGCGAGCCTTCCAGATGAACGTAGGTCCATCGATCCTGCTCGAAGCGATACGCCTTTTTCAGGCGGGCGTCGGTGGTTGGATCGATTTGCCTGGGCCCGGCCACTACGGGCCTGGTGCCAACGGCCAGCAGCAGAGCGATTCCGACGGTCAGCAGAAAGAGGAAGATGAAAGGGAAACGCACTGAGGTTCTGGCAGGCATAGGGCTCCCGGGTACGGATCGATAATTGTACGAGGTGAGGTGAATAGCGGGATGTTAGAGATTGCGTTCGGGCAAGTCAAACGAAAGTTGGGGATAGCTATGGGGGCGGCAAATCCAGACACCCTGGCAAAAGACCGGACGCCGGGCGGGCGACTGCGTGGGCGCGAAGCACGGCAAGCGCCCGAGTGGGATAGCTTGTGAAATGGTGCTATTTCGCCAGTTACCGTTACTAACGCAACAAACCGAGGCGCGTCATCCGCAATTTGCTGAAGGCCTCAGCCGTGAAAACAACAGTTGACCAATCCTTCGATGAGGGACTTCATCCAGCGCGGCTCGCGTTCGTCGAACAATCTGGTTGGACAGGCTCGACCTAACGGCGATATCTTCCCAGCATGTTCGAAGGCTACGCCGAGTGGGAGAGGAAGCGTTGGCGGCGAATTAAGGCGCGAGGGAAGGACCGATTCATCTGGCGGGAAATGCTGTGGAGCGGTCTGATTTGGTTGATCGTGATGGCAGCGGTGGAGGTGTTCGAATATCCCGCTCATCCACTCTCTTTGCGAGATGTCTTCATCTGGCTCATTCCCGTTCCCATCCTGCTACTGGTCGGATACTGGGGGGCAGGGGTGAGATGGAAAAACCTTGAGAAAAGGTACCCCGAGGAACCTCCCTCATAAACGCCGTAAGCTGAGGCTCCGCGCCGACGGCGCGAGTCGATTGCTGTCTTTACGTTCATACACGAACCCCTGAACCGTATCCTCGTCTCGCCACGGCGCT
>WNFR01006518.1_pt1 | contig 22256 bp, 18 predicted proteins | sample 5400221 | NCBI WGS metagenome assembly WNFR01 (sample SAMN13153357, study PRJNA577476) | soil metagenome | isolation source: 40 cm soil under Madrone tree | place: USA:California | collected 2016-06-14 | reverse complement strand
AACATACTAACCGGATAAATAATGGGCGACGCAAACATCCAGAGTTGAATCAGAAATGGAATCGCATAGCGAACATCGCGGTATTTCACGTTTAGCGCCGAGAGCCACATTCCAACTCCCAGGGCCAGCAGCGTAGTCAGCAGTATGAGTGGCAGAACCATTAACAGAGCCCAGCTCGCATGGATGCCGTAGTAGATCATCAAACCGATCTGAATCAGGAAGGCGAGCGCCAGATCAACCAGTCCCGCCGCTACCGCACTGGCGGGCACGATCATTCTGGGAAAATAGATCTTGGTTATCAGGTGTGCGCTGCCCACCAGGCTATTGCCGCTGTTCGTTACCGAATTCGCAAAGAACGTCCATATCAAAAGGCCCCCGTACGCGAAGATCGGATAGGGAAGTCCGTCAGACTTAATCCCCGCTAATTTTCCAAATAACAGCGTAAAGATCAGCATCGTCATCAGCGGTTGCAGGATCGCCCAGGCTGCTCCCAGCAATGTCTGCTTGTACCGGACTTTGACATCCCGCCAGGTCAGGAAGTAGAGCAACTCGCGATGAGCCCAAAGATCGCCAAGACGCAGCGAGACCCATGATCTGCTGGCCTCGATTATGACGACTGGACTGTCAGGCGGAGGAAGGCGTTCGTTCCCGCCGGGGTCGTTCTGGTTGGTTTCCGCTGGAACTGTTGTGGAGAATGTTTCGGATGTCACTGCTCAAAAACTGTTGCTGCGAAGATTCAGAATTCCAATCAATCCGAATAAGTTTGGCGGCGGCTCGTCTTCTCTATATCTTTTCTTGATCAGGCAATATGCGAGCAGTCTAGCAGCAGATTCTCTGGTAACACAACTTTGGCTCCGCGATGCATTTGCAGGGTCGTCACACAGATCAAGCCCTTTTTCGGCCGGGCCACTCTTCGGGCACAAGTAAGTAATGTGATGACCCGCGGAGTCGCCTTCATCGATGCCTGCTGCGGCCCGGCAATCCAGCTTTTGAAACAAACAATATCGGTTTTTTGGCGGGTTGACAGTATTGCCGCGCCCTCATTAGTGTTAGAGTTCGGCTGATCGATTGGCAATCGCATTTGTCTTAAATCCGAGATGCTTACCAGATGATGAGACTTTTTATAACCGGCGGCGCCGGCTTCATCGGCTCAGCTTTTGTCAGGCTGGCCCTCGCCGAGATTCCGGAGTGTAAAGTCACTAACTTTGACGCCCTCACTTACGCGGGAAACCCTGACAATCTGGAACGCCTGGATGACCGGGCACATCACTTCGTACACGGTAACATCGCGGATCGCGCGGCGGTAATGGCAGCGCTGGATGAGGGAACACACGCGGTGATCAATTTTGCCGCCGAGTCACATGTGGACAGAAGCATTGCTTCGGCGGATGAGTTCATCAAGACGAATGTGTTGGGAACCCAGATCCTTCTGGACTGCGCGCGCGAACGTGGCGTGCGCCGCTTTGTGCAGATTTCGACGGACGAAGTAATGGGCAGCTTGCCGGAAACCGAGGACGGATTTTTCCGGGAAGATTCTCCTTTTGAACCGAATAGTCCTTATGCCGCTTCAAAGGCTGCCGCCGAGCACCTGGTGCGCGCCGCGCATCACACCTTCGGACTGGGCACGGTGATAACCCGGTGCGGAAATAATTACGGTCCACGTCAGTTTCCGGAAAAGTTTCTACCGCTCTTACTGCTCAATGCCCTCAAGGATAATCCGATTCCGGTTTATGGCGATGGACTTAACGTGCGTGATTGGATTTATGTCGAGGATCATTGCCGCGCGATCTTACGGGTTTTGGAAAGTGGCCGAGCCGGCGCGGTTTACAACATCGGAGCCCGGAACCAGCGGCGTAATCTTGATGTCGCCCGAAGCGTGCTCGATCTCCTGGGAAAACCGCACTCACTGCTACGCTTTGTGAAAGATCGCCCCGGGCACGACCGGCGTTATGCTATCGATCCATCATTGGTCGAGTCTGAGTTGGGATGGCGCCCGCGTGAGAACTGGGAAAGCGGTTTACGCAAAACGATCGATTGGTACGAGGCCAACGCGGACTGGGTCAGCCGCGTTACCGGCGGCGCTTATCGGGAATACTACACACGTCAATACGGCGCGGAGGTCAGTGTGCAGTGAAAGCAATGATTACGGGCGCCGCAGGCTTAGTTGGTCGCGCGGTCGCTGAAGACTGGGCCCGCGCAGGCGATCAAATCCTTGGACTCGATCATACGGCGCTGGATATCACGGACGAGCAGGAGGTATACACGACCATTGATCGCGAGCGTCCGGAAGTCCTGATCAACTGCGCCGCCTGGACTGATGTTGATGGATGTGAACTCAATCCGGGACGCGCCCAGACGGTGAATGCGCGGGGGCCGGATTTGCTCGCGCGGGCTTGTCGCCGCGCAGGAGCGCTGCTAATCACGATCTCGACTGATTATGTCTTTGACGGTGAGAAGGACGGGTTTTATACCCAGCGCGATCAGCCGAATCCGCAAAGCGCTTATGCTGTTTCGAAGTTAGCAGGCGAACGACTTGCGCAAACCGCCTGGGCTCGCACGATTGTCGTGCGCAGCGGATATATCTTTGGCCACGGCGGAACGAACTTTCTCAGTTCGATCGTGGAGCGCGCCCAGCGCGGCGAACGCTTGCGGGCCATTAACGATTCGTATGGCACGCCCACCTATGCTCGGCATCTCGCCGGTCGTCTCCGACAGTTGGCGCAACTCGGCTTGCCGGGCACTTATCATGTGGTGAATGCCGGCGTAGGCGCCAGCTTTGAAGATTTTGCGCGTCTGGCGCTTGCGGAGGCGGGACTGGAGATCGACTTGATTGAGGGGGTTAGTATGCGCACACTGACCCGGCCGGCGCCGCGGCCTCGGAATTCGCGGCTCCGGTGCCTGCTTTCAGAAGCCATCGGCCTCGCCGAGATGCCCTCCTGGAAGTCCGGGGTGCGTGATTTTGTGGCCACCGGCCCGACCGCGGCGACTGCGGGGGCTTCGCATACCCTCATTTGACTTGCCTGAGAGCGAACGTCTGCTATCATGTTCGATCTGCACGAACGCTAAGCAGGGACTAAAAGCAGGAATAAGGTTTTAAATTATGACCCAAGATGACCGTCTGATTCCGGCCAACCGTAACTTAGATCGAACGCTGACTGAGCTGGCTCAGTCAAAGCCATACGGGAAGAGCCCTCTGCAAACAGGAGGGATTGTCATCAACACTGCCCCGGATCCTAGTTTTTGGAACACGCAACTGAAGTTGCTGGAAAACCCCTCGCTGGCGCGTCAAGTAATCGTGACTCTGAATCTTCAGAAGGATCCCGCATTTCTTGGAGGCCAAGCGCAAAGCAGCATCTTCTCTTCCCTGAAACGAATATTCTTGCGCGATACGCCCGTGACCGCTGCAAAGTCCGACTCTGAAACCCAGCCCGTGGGCGAACAAGAAATGAAGGACCGTCAATTCACCGCAGATGAGTTGGCTGGTCTTGAACCTTATGAAGACGCTATTACCGGTAATCTGACGGTCGAGCCAGTTGTCGGCACCAGTCTGGTCAATATTAGATACAGGCATACTAATCCGGAATTAGCACAAAAGATCGCCAATACCCTGGCTGATGTTTTCGTAACCAATAACATCGAACGTCAGGAATCCGGTACCAGCAAGGCCGAAGTTCTGCTTATGCAGGAGGTCGCCAAGTATCAGGACAAGATCAAGAAGGAAAGCGATGCGCGCTTCGCTTTCGCGCGAGATAGAGACCTGCCGCTTGATAACACGCCGGGGAATAATCTCGAACAAGTCCGGGCCCAGACATATAGTCAACAGTTGCTGGCGGCTGAGAACGAGCGACGTAATAAGTTGGCAGCTTATGAAGCAGCAAAGTCTGCTGCCGATCCTTTTTCCAATCCGGCCGTTCAGAAGGATGAACGCATCATCGAACTCCGCAGGAAGCTGAGTGACTTGCGGGATAAAGAGACCGCCTTACTTCAGAAATACACGCCCGAATGGCCCGATGTTAAGCAGGTCCAGGCCCAAATCAAGCAACTGGAAGAGGAGCTGGCAAAAGCACCGAAAGAAGTCCTGGCCTCAATGAAAGCCAGCGCCGACGCGGCGGCAAACCAACAAAAGAGCTTGGAATCTGCTTACCTTAGGCAACACAACGTTACCACCCAACAGACTAAGGACATCGTCCAACTGGCGGCGATGAGTCAGGAGTTGGCTACGGATCAACAGTATCTGAATACGCTGATGCAGAAACGGCGTGAGTTGAGCGCGACCAGCGGCCAGGGGGGGACCAATGTTTCAGTCTCCAACTATGGCCGGCTGCCGCACGCGCCCGTCGGACCAGCGAGGTTGCGCAACATAGTTATCGCTTTTATCCTCGCTTTGGCCGCAGGCGTTGGCCTGGCCTTCCTACTGGACTTCCTTGATGACACGGTCAAATCCGTCGATGATGTCGACCGTTATATTCACCTTCCAGCCCTGGCGCTGATTCCGGCAGTTCGCAGCGAGAAGCGCCTGCGCGGGGAACCGCTTCCCAAACCGAATGAGGCAACCGCCCTCGCGATGGTCAATGACGTCAAATCACCTATCGCCGAGTCGTATCGTCATTTGCGGACTTCCCTCCTGCTTTCGTCGGCCGGTACCCCGCCCAGGACGATCCTTGTTACTTCGAGTCAGCCATCGGAAGGCAAGACCACGACGGCCATCAATACCGCATTTATGCTGGCGCAAACCGGCGCGCAAGTGCTGATTATTGATTGCGACTTGCGCCGCCCTCGATTGCACGCGCATTTCAATCTGTCGAATGTTCGCGGGCTTACGAATTGTCTTTCCGGCGAATCGACCGAGCTTGAGAGTTTGCTTCAGACCTATGACAAGCAACCAAATCTAAAACTGCTGCCCTCGGGTCCTATACCTCCGAACCCCGCCGAGTTATTGGGCTCTGAAGAAATGCGCCGGCTGCTGGTTACTTTGAGCGAGAAATTCACGCATATTATTGTTGATTCTCCACCGGCCATCTCATTCACCGACGCGTCGATCCTGTCGACATTTGTTGATGGAGTGATTCTCGTGGTTCATGGCGGACGCAGTTCACGGGCGGTAGTCCGACGCGCCAAACAACAGTTGCTTGACGTGGGTGCGCACATCTTCGGCGTGGTGCTCAACAACGTCAAGATCGAAGCGCATGATTACCACTACGCCGGGTACTATTCCGGGTATTACAAGTCTGACTACTATACCGACGATGATGACGGCGGTGCCCCTGACCAGGGCACCAAGGCGGCTTCGAGCTAATTATCGCAACCGCAAAGATCGGCGCGTTCCAGTTGCGCATTGACAGTGGGGGCCCCCGCCGGCCGCAACGGTGGCTGATCGTTCGAATCACTGCGCGACTTTCATACTGCCCCTTTTGATCCGGTGCCTACCGATTCATGTCTCAACAGTTTTGTGTAATCGCGCCTGACGTTAAACTCGGCCGCGATGTAATCATCTACAACTTCGTCAACCTCTACGGCTGTGAAATCGGCGATGGCAGCAAGATTGGGTCGTTCGTCGAAATTCAAAAAGGCGCTCGGGTAGGCCGCAACTGTAAAATCTCGAGCCACACCTTTATTTGTGAGGGGGTCACGATCGAGGACGAGGTCTTTATCGGGCACGGCGTCATTTTCCTCAACGACAAATATCCTCGGGCTGCTAACGCGAACGGGGCTTTGCAGACGGACGCTGACTGGAAGGTTATTCCAACGATCGTTAAGCGGGGGGCCAGCATCGGCAGCGGTGCAACTATTCTCTGCGGGTTGACCATTGGCGAGTACGCGACAGTAGGGGCAGGCGCGCTGGTTACGAAGGATGTTGAGGCAGGCGAAACCGTAGCGGGAAATCCCGCTCGCGGATTGGCAAAATGATTTCTTCTTCTCAAGAGCCAATTCTTCGTCCAACCGACGCAGGCGAAATCCGCACACATTACTCATCAGGCCAAAGAGTGGCAGGAAAATGTTGTCAACTCCTAATCTGAGGCTCTCTTTGGAGACCTCAGGCAGGTGTGTTACGCTTCGCATCCCAAGACAACTCAGACCAAAGGGTTCGGCGACAACGAGTAAGGAGAATCGAAATGTCCACAAGCGCGGTTCAGATGCAGAAGGCGCATTACGATTCTATCGCTCAGGAATATGAAAGCCACTATGGAGATTTGTATAGTCGCCGATATCGCCTCAGATTCATAAATGAACCCTTATTCGCTGGGATAGATCTTCAAGGCCGGAAAGTTCTGGAGGCCATGTGCGGCAGCGGGCACACCACTGAATACCTGCTCTCTAAAGGTGCGCGTGTAACCGGTCTCGACATTTCAAGCGAGGAGATCGCCTCTTTCAAAGCGAATTGGCCCGCCACTAACGCGGTCTGTGCTTCGATGCTTAATTCCGGTTTGCCCGAGGGCTATTTTGATTGCGTTGCCGTGATTGGAGGTTTGCACCATTTGCATCCGGATCTCAACGAAGCCATTCACGAGATTCATAGAACGTTGAAAAGCGGAGGATATCTGTGTTTTGCTGAACCTCACAAGCAAGCGTTGCCTGACATAGTCAGGGAGTACTGGTACAAGCATGACCGTCTCTTTGCTGATAACGAAGCCTCGATTGACCTGCGTCAGCTTAAGAACGACTTTTCGCAACATTTCAATTTCAAGTCTGAATCCTTCCGGGGTAACGTCGCCTACCTGTTGGTCCTTAATTCAATGGTTTTCAGGATACCTTTGTCGTTGAAGCGCATTTACTCGCCCGCGCTATTAGCGGTCGAATCGCTAATTGAGCCGATGCAAGGGCGACTGTTATCCTGCTTTGCAATCTCACAGTGGCAAAAACTATGAGAGCTGACGGGAGCCGGAAAGTTTTTCAATAAAGCAACCCTCTCCTCCGCACATCCAACCAGGAACCACATTACTTTCTCTTCTCTGATCAGGTGGTCTAAGCACGGCATGGACTTGATTATCATCTTACACGGCGCGGATTTGGAGCTAGCGCACGAGATAACGTAGAGTATTAATCTTGAACAAGCACCGAATGCTCCAACCTGATCGCGGGTTGGCAGGATCGACCTCGGGCCCTTAAAATTTACTGATGACACAGACGTCGAGCGGACTATATCTCGATGAGGTCAGGCTCTTGCTGGAAGACCTTGACCAACGCCAACATAGTGCTGCTTCAGCACTTCGAGAGGCTTGGGCAATTGACGGCTTCCTGACGGGTGGCTTGTCCGTATCGGAAGCTATTAGACTTGGCGGCGTAACCGAAGAACAATTTCGCTGCTGGCTAGAACGTCGCGGGATCGCTCACGTCCTTGATGGCAACCTCATTAAGGCGCCGAATGGAGCAGACCGCACGCCTGAGATCTCCGTAGTGCTTCCTGTCTTCAATGAGGAAGAAAACATAAATGAAGTCTATAGTCGGCTCGGGGATACTTTGGCAAGGATTGATTACGAGTTAGTTTTCGTAAATGATGGCTCTTCTGATCGTACAGTTGCATTGATCTCCGAGCTGCAAAAAACCGACAAGCGAGTCAAACTCATTAACCTTTCTCGCAATTTTGGACACCAGGCAGCTATCACCGCCGGCATGGACTACTGTTCAGGCAAAGCCGTCATCCTTTTGGATGCCGATCTTCAGGATCCGCCGGAAGTGCTGGGAGAAATGATCGGTAAGTGGCATGACGGGGCTGACGTGGTTTATGCCGTGAGGCACAAGCGCAAAGACAGTGTTCTCAAACGCGGAGCTTACTTCACATTTTACCGGTTGTTGAAAGTGCTCGCAGACATCGACGTGCCTTTGGACAGTGGAGATTTCTGTCTGCTGGATCGAGTCGTGGTGGACCAGCTCAATGCCCTACCCGAAAAGAACCGCTTCTTAAGAGGACTCCGAGCCTGGGTTGGATTCCGGCAGGTTCCCCTTCATTACGAAAGGCATGCCCGTCACGGAGGAGTGGCAAAGTACCGCTTTCGACATCTCGTTAAGTTGGCCTTGGATGGTGTTGTGTCATTTTCAACTTTGCCTCTGAGATTGGCTATCTATTCCGGCTTTTTAGTTTGCCTGGGCGGATTGGGTTATCTTGCGTTCGCCGTGATTTCTCATTTCGTCAACCAGAGAGTGCCGCTCGGCTGGACTTCAACGGTCGCCCTGATTCTGTTGTTGGGCGGTACACAACTAATCTTGCTTGGTATTCTCGGAGAATACGTGGCGCGTATATACGACGAAAGCAAAAGGCGGCCGACTTATATCGTCAAGTCAGTGTCCGGATAATCGCAAGACGAACGCCTAAAACAAATGATGAAAACAGACGTCGAGTTCATCTCACAGGCTCGCGACCATACCTTTATCGATAGCTGGTATGAACTGACCACGAGTTCGCACTTCTGGTTCCAGTGGCGAATGCTGGCTGCCGCACATCAGTTAGCATCAATGAAACTTCCTCTGAATAAGCCGCTGCGCGCGCTGGAGGTCGGTTGTGGAACTGGCGTGCTGAGAGAGCAATTTGAAGCGGAGACAGATTGGATCGTGGATGGATGCGACCTCGACCACAATGCCCTCTCCAGGGCCACCAGTGGACGCGGACGGATTCTTTACTATGATGTCACTGATGAATTTGAACAATTGAAATGCGCGTACGACGTCATAATTTTGTTCGATGTTCTTGAGCATATCGAGAAAACCAGACCGTTTCTTGAATCAATACTAAAACATCTCAAGCCTAACGGATTATTTCTGGTCAACGTTCCCGCCCTACAATCGCTTTATGGTAAGTACGATGAAGCCGCTGGCCACGTGCGTCGATATAAAAAAGATTCGCTTGCCAAAGAGTTTGCCGATACTAATTTGGAAATCGAGGACATGCGTTATTGGGGCTTTAGTCTGGTACCGGTCCTGCTGCTTAGAAAGCTAATTAATAAGCTAATGCGTCATCAATCCTCGGATGAAATTATCAAGAGCGGCTTCCGCCCTCCGCTTGAGGTAGTAAATAAAACGTTCCGCACGTTGATGCGAGTTGAGGCGTTCCTGCTCAAAGCGCCTCCTCTGGGGTCATCACTTCTAATGATCGGAAGAAAAGGATCGTAGCAAAACTCCATGGTTACCTCAGCTGGAATTACATAAACGAATGACAGTCGGACAATTTAAGAACTCCAAAAATACCCACGAAGAGCAGAATGCACCTTCTTTAGCAATTGAGTACCGTGTTCTGATAGCGATTCTGGCGACAGCCTTTGTGACAAGACTGTTCTGGCTTTGGTGGAGGCCCTATCCGATCACGGGCGATCCCCGCGATTATCTAACGCTGGCAAGGAACCTCGCTTTTTATCATACGTTCAGCCTCAACATAGCTGAGAATTCAGCTTTTCACACGACCTCGCGCGCACCGCTTTACCCTGAGTTGATTGCCGCTCTATGGTGGGGTAATTCTGCGCCGCTGGCACTTGTCAAAGGGTTGCAGATAATTCTTGGCTCAGCCACCGCGGGTTTCGTCTATTTGCTCGCGCGTGATCGTTTCGATCGTAAGGTAGCAACTATTGCTGCTCTGGGAATGGCCGTGGCCCCCATGTCGAGCTACTTCACGGGAGCGATCCTTGGGGACACTCTATACATATTCTTGCTCACTCTTGCTTTCTTCTTATGGGGAAGACGGCGAACAGTTGTCGCTGGAATTATCTTTGGTTTGGCGGGACTAACTAAAGGGACGATTCTACCATTTCTGATCATGCTTCCTTTTCTTGGGCTGCTGCCGCCATGGCGATCGCAATGGCGCCGCTACCTGCTGATGACTGTGATCGCGCTCGCCGTTATATCCCCCTGGATTGTACGTAACAGTATTATTAATAAGAGATTCACGCTGGTCCTTTCAGAGGGATGGGGGCAGATGATCTTATTTGGCGCGATTGAAACCCCATACGAGGATCCATGGACTACTATTCGAAATCATCCGTTGGTTAAAATAGATGAAGGCTCTACCGATCTATTAGAAGTTGATCGGGCGCGTGTCCGCAGAGGCTTAAACTATATTAAGGATCATCCGGGCGACTGGCTGGTCGTGCGATTGACGAATCAATACCCCCGATTGTTCATTGATGACGGCGGCTATGTACTGGATTTCCACCACGTTCATTTTGGAGATGTCTTTCGCAATCCGCGACCATTCGTGATGTTACTGGTGGCCAACAAGTTTCTGTTCGTTGCGGGTAACATTTTACTCTTCTTGTTTGCAGCCTTTGGCCTGATCGTAGAACGGGCTCGCTTTGTAGAGCTGAGCCATCTAACCCTATTCCCGATCGTCCTGCTATTGAATTACCTGCCGCTATGGATCGAGACCCGGCATAGTTTACCCATGGTTCCCTCAGTATCGATCTTTGCCGCTGTTGGCGTGGTGCGTTGTTTAGATTATTTTAGAGCAAAGCGCCGGACCTCTGACAGAGATAAGGTGGCAGTCGGGGTTACCGACTTGGACAATCAACCAGCCGTTAGTTGAAACCAGAGTTACGTCATAGACGCCGACGCTTGCCGGGATGCGGAGACTCGACAGCAGCGCGTGAGTGCGTTCTGAAATCGCTCGCGGCGACGCGCGCCACGTCGGTGGAATGCTGTCGCCGGTTTTAGGTGTGCCGTTGAATTGGTTTAGAACTCTGCTGCTTAGGTTGAGGTCGGATCGTTGGCCCAGGGATGATGTGCGTTAGCCGTCAAGGTCGAAGGAATGCCTTTATTCCTTATGCGATGGTACGTCTCAAGCATCAAGGGCACTACCACCGCGGGAGAAAACAGCTCCTCATATCTCTCTTTGGCGGTCGCGCCCATTCGCTTCCGAAGTCCTTCATCCAGAGCCAACCGCAGCATCGCTTCAGTCAGGGCGCGTTGATCACCGGGCGGCACCAGGATGCCTGACTCTTCTCCAATCATGTCGGGAATTCCGCCCACTTCCGAAGCGATGATCGGTTTGCCGCAGGCCATGGCTTCGACAATGCTGTTCGGAGTGCCTTCGCTGAAAGACGGCATCACAAACACGTCCAGGCTTTCCATGAACTCGCGGCACTGCTCGGGGTGCGTATAAACCCCGTGATAACGATAACGGCTGGCGACGTCCAAGGCTTTGGCTCGGGCCGCGATCTTTTGTCGCTGCGAGCCGTCGCCGGCGATGTTCAAATAGATGTTTTCGCATTGCTGGTAAGCAACGGCGAAGGCTTCCATCAAAACTGTTGGCCCTTTCAATTCCTCCATCCGCGCCGCAAACCCGAAAGTGATCTTTCCAGGCGCCGGCTGGTGGGGCTTGCGACCATTAACGAATTCATCCGACATGATGGGAAGAATGGAAAGTGCTCTTGGGTTCGGCAACTTCTCGCGGCAGTGTTCAATCAATCTGGGAGAAAGGGCGGCGATCTCGGTGCAAAGCGGAAGCACTGAGGTGAATTGCTCATAGTAAGATTCAAAGTCAGGCGGATGATAAGGAATTCCAAGCTCCTGATAGATTATCGGGACGCCAGCTTCGTGACCGGCTTGGATCATTATCATCGCGCTGGGATCCGGGGTCATCACATGAATCACATCGGGATTCTGACTCTCTATGAATTCGCGGCAACGCCGGTAATGCCGTCGCGCCAATCCGGTAACCACCCGCAAGGTCCTCTGCCGAATAAACCGTTGCGAACCCGGAAAGGTATTGAAGATTTTGTAAGCCAGCTTGCGCCCCGCACCCATTGAGGTGTGGGCCAGATTCGATGCAATCCATGACACCGGAACGCTCGCTTCCAATAAGCGCTGGTAATACTGATCCTCTTCCGCATGCAGGTACATCAGCAGCACAGACACCTGATTTCCTGCCTTTTGTAGTTGTGAAGCGTACGTCACCAAGGTCTCGTCTGAGCCGCTGATCGGTCCGTAGATTTGACCCTTGCAAAGGAGTATGCGCATGCAAACTTATCTAACTAAAAATATGCTTCGTCTGATCAATTTAGAAATCAAACACTAAACAAACCCAAGCGCGTCCGGGATTCCTGTCTGCGGAACTCTTAGAATCCGGTGTTCTACGATCCTAATCAAGCTGAGCGGACTAAGGCGCGGCAGAACCGAAAGGTCTCGCAAAGATTGGCCCGGTCTTCCGCGGCGCAACGCGCGCGCGGATTCCCAGAGCAGGTGCTCAGCCATATTTTCAGAAAATGCTCGCCAAGCCGCCCGCCGCGCTCTTTTTGACGCGGTCCGGGCTCGCGGCAGATTCATCCAACAATTTCGGAACTGCTGCACGCTTAGCGAGACCAGCCCTGCCGCTTGCGACGTGCCCTGCCCGGAAGCCGGCGTCGATCGCCGCCAAATGATCACGGGTGTTTCCAACGCCATGATAGGATAAATCTCGGCGATTCGCACCCATAAATCCCAATCATCCAATCCCGGAATACTGTCATCGAGCAAGCCCAAACTGGAAAGGCACGAGCGACGAAATACTACACTGCCGCAGGGGATGAAATTCCGACTTAACAATTTCCAGAAGATATCTCCCTGCGGACAATCGGCTGGATATGAGTTGCGTTCCGGCTTTCCTTCGTGATCTCCGAGGATCGCCTGGCCATAGATCAAGCCGGCCTGAGGTTCCCGATCCAGAGCTGCCAGCTGAGCGTCCAGAGAACCAGGCAAGCGAGTGTCATCGTCGTCCAGAAAGCTTAAATATTCCCCTCGGCTGGCCACTAATCCGACGTTGCGCGCGCCGGCCACGCGTTGGTTACGATCCAGACGCACGTAATTGATCCCTGAAAGGCGGCGGCAGACTTCGGCCGTCTCGTCGGAAGAAGCATCGTCGACCACGACGATCTCAACCTCACGGCCGGCGGCGCGCGCGCTTTCGACGGCCCTGGGTAACCGTTGAGGTCGGTTATGCGTCGCGATGATGATGCTGGCCCGGGGCATGGTTTGCAATCGTGGAGCGGCTAAAGAGATTGGAGGATTTGAAGAGTTACCTGCCTGAGATTGATCGTTCCAATCTGGATTCCGATTAGCTTCTTGTTACGGCTTTCGTTAACAGTCGTTGCGCAAGCTTCTTATACGCGCCCGGACGGGCTGCGCGCAAGGGGTTGAGCCGCAGGGCGACCATAATGTTCGCACAAACCGATCGATATTCACTGCGTGGCCAATATTGAGTCGCATTCCAGAGCAGAGTATCGGCAATGCGGTTAATTGCGCGTTGGCGAACTGCTCGACGCTTGCTCGCCGAGGCCATCCTGGCTCGAGGCAAACCCAGAAGCCTTAATTGATGACGCGAGACACGTCGTAGCTGTCTAGCCTGAGATGACGAGCCTTGAACTGAGGACGGGGTAGGTTGCCGGTATACTCCCATTGGCTGATCGACAACCAAAACGGGGTAGACTTCCGAGATTCGGGTGAAGATGTCCCAGTCGTCTATCCCAGGCAGCTTTCGGTTCAGCAAACCAACTCGCAGAAAACACTCTTTCCGAATCAGCGTGGACAAGGGCATCACCGGGAAATCCAACTCCAGGAGGTCCCAAAAAACATCGCCCGAATTGCGCGGAAGAAATACTTCTCCCGTCGGCTGATATTCCTGGTCAGCCATGATCATCGCGCCACAGACAAAGCCCGCTTCCGGATGCTTGTCCATGAGATCGGCTTGTGCATCGAGCGACCCCGGCAATCGCAAGTCATCGTCATCCAGAAAAGCAATGTATCTGCCCGTGCTTTTCATGATGCCAACATTGCGCGCGCCGGCAACGCCCTGATTTCGTTCCAGGCGAACATACTTGATCTCCTTCAGCCCTCGACAGACTTCAGCAGTATCATCGATTGAAGCATCGTCGACGACGATGATCTCAACATCTGATCCTGCCGCTCGCGCGCTCTCCACCGCGCGAGGAAGCGCATGCGGACGATCGTGAGTGGGAATGATGACACTAATTCCGGCCATTTGAATCGAGATACTGTTCCGAGAAAATGTCGTCGGGAACTTCGTAGCTTTAGGGCACAACAGACTAGCCAGTACGCAAGCGCAGGTCAACAAGTAGTTGGACGACCTATCTTACCAAAATCCGTCGCACCGGCCCCGAATGGGAAAGTTTTCCGAGGGCATAAGAGCCCGCTCCTCGCAGCTCAAAATCCGCAAAGCGTTACGACGAAATTAACCAATAGCTGTGTCTTGAGCGCCGATGAGTAAACTTATAGCAAGCATGAATAAAATCAATGGCCGCACTAACAAATCTTATTGACACGACAACAAAAATAGAGTATTAACCCCTCCTCTTTTTGGAGAATTGAGTCCAGGAAGACTTTCCAATCCGCGTTGATTCTTGCCAATCCGCGTTGATTGCAACCAGGGGCGCCATTAACCCGAAAAAATGAGCCCACCAGCCACGATTAACGCGATCTCTTGACAGCGTAGGAAGTGAAAGAGGGTTGGGTATGAGTCCCTCAAGGATTAATAAGCTTTGCGAATAGTTCGAATGCTCAATCGAATAGTTTAGCATGCCGAAGAACCGTCAGTCTCTTCGTAGCGAAAGTCATAAGGAGATAATCTCATGAAAAACGGAAGCCGCCGCCGACATCTGGTGCGTCTCAGTTCTGTATTTCTCATCAGCGCTTTCATCCTTGCGGTAGCCGTTTTGGCGGTGCCATTTTATTCGGCGAGCGCAACTTTTTCTCCGAACGGCGCTTTGCAGCCGAGGGCAACATTGGGCCGCTCGGGATGGATACCCACGCTGAGCTTGCCATCGATGACAGGTGAGACAATCGCCGTTTATGCAGCGGACTGCACCACGCCAAAGATTTCTTTTAATCTTGGTGAAACCGTCTGCGCGAAAACTGATGGCGTCGATCTCACTATACCCGGCAATTACTACGTGAATTGGACCGGCCCGAACGGAACTACCAATGACGGTACTATTACGCCGGTGACACGGTCTGCGCGAGGATCTCGGGAGAGCCTTTACCCGACACGAATACAGGCGTACCAGTTCAGCGCCGTTTCAACTGGGTCAATTCATCCTCCTTCGTAGCGAGCTCAGTCGACGTCATAAGCGATCCCCAAACGAACACTTTCCCACTGTCAATGAATGCCAGCGCTCGCGGAGCCTGGCTGGTCAATTCTGCCGGAAATGAGGGCGAGGCCCATGTCAGCACCGGCTTCTCGGTCAGCGATCCTGCGGCGGCGTCCACAGACCTCGCACTCAGCATGTCAAACGCCGCCACTGTGAGCACAGGAAGCGACCTGTTCTTTACCGTTCGGGTCGCCAACCGAGGACCTGATACAGCAACGAACGTCCAGTTAACGGACGTTCAGCCGACGAATACCACCTTCGTTTCACCCGTCACCCAAACTGCCGGCACAGCAAGCTTTTCCTGCACCGGGACCACCACGGTCACCTGTACTGCGACGTCTATGGCCAAGGGCGACGAAGCGCTGTTAGTAATTAGATATAATGTAGATACCGGGACCGCTGATCAAACGGTCATCTCCAACACTGTTACCGTCACCACCAACACGACGGAGTTGAACAACGCCGACAATACATTTGAAAGTAGTGCTACTGTAGATAATAGTACGCCGCCGCCGCCTAGCTGTGTCCTCGACTGTCCCGCCAACATCACGGTCACGGCGAACACATCGGAGAATAATGTCGCAGGAGCACACGTGACCTTTGAAGCGGCCCAACCTATCGGAGATTGCGGCGCGATCACGACCAGCACGCCTTCCGGATCGTTCTTCCCGGTCGGGACTACTACAGTTAACGTAACTTCTGGGACGAACGGAGGCACTTGCAGTTTCAACGTCATCGTCACACAGGCGCCTTTAACCATCAATTGCCCGCCAAATAAGAACGTGACCGCGGCACAAGGTGAGACTACGGCCAATGTTGATCCGGGCACTCCGACGACCAATCCCACAACCGGGGTAACCGTGACTGGCGTGCGCAGCGATGACGATGACGACCCAAACACACCGCCGTTGTCGCTCACAGCCCCATACCCAATCGGCGTCACCTACATCAGTTGGACCGTGAGGGAGACCTCCACCGGCCGCACGGCAACCTGCACTCAGGTTATTACCGTGAACGCTGCTGGCAGAGCGAATCTGACAATATCCTGCCCAGCCGATCAAACTGTAGCGGCTCCGTCAGGCCAGTGCGAGGCGACGGTTAATACGGGCACGCCAACGACCAATCCGTCGGACAACAATGTAACTGTACAGGGCGAGCGCAGCGACGGACTTGCAGTGAGCGCACCGTATCCTGCTGGCATTACGTACATCACGTGGACCGCGACGGATGCCGTTAACGGGCAAGTCGCTAGCTGCACGCAGACGATAACGGTCACAACAGATAGTAGTGACACTACACCTCCGACGTTTACACATGTGCCGGACAATGTCTCAGTCACGACGAACTCGTGCGGGCAGATCGTGGAAGAGAGTCAATTGGGCACGGCGGAAGCGACAGACACCGGCAACAACTGCTCGCCTGGAACTGTAACCATTACGCGTACGGGAGTGCCTCCAGGGAACTTCTTCCCGACGGGAACGACCACCATCACCTATACGGCGAGGGACGCGGCCGGTAATACCGCCACCGCGACCCAAACGGTCACGGTAACGGAAGATCCGGCGGTGCCACCGACGATTCAGGCGCCAGCTAACGTGACTGCTTACACCGGTGCAGGGGCAACCTCCTGCGGCACGGTTGTCAGTAACGCGACGCTCGGTACTGCGACCGCACAAGACAATTGTCCCGGCGTGATGGTCACGCGGAGCGGCGTTCCTGCCGGAAATATCTTCCCGGTAGGAAACACCACGGTCACCTACACAGCGACTGACCGCTCCGGCAACACAGCCCAAGCGAATCAGACGGTGACTGTGATCGACAACACTCCGCCAGTCGTAACTCCGCCAGGGCCAGTGACGCTCTACACCGGACCGGGCGCCACTTCATGCGGAGTGACTGTCACTGATCTGAACGGGACATTTGGCACCGGGTCAGCCACCGACAACTGTCCGGGCGTGGGCGCGGTAACGAGGAGTGGCGTGCCCTCAGGCAATGTATTCCCGGTCGGGGACACGACGCTTACTTACTCGGCCACGGACGCGCATGGCAACACTGGATCTGCCACTCAGACCGTGACGGTGATCGACAATACCGTGCCGGTGATTAGTTGCCCGGCCAGTATTACGATCGAGCCGACTTGCCCATCCGGGGCTATCGCTACATATACAACGCCGACCGCGACAGATAATTGCGGGGTGCAATCGGTCGTTCGCACCGCGGGGTTAGCCAGCGGATCAGTTTTCCCGATTGGCACGACCACCGTGACTCACACCGCGACTGATATCCATGGCAATCAGTCGTCCTGCAGCTTTACGGTAACGGTGCTGACGCCACACGCTGTGGTCCAGAACCTGATAAACAGCGTCCAGGCTTCTTCACTAACTGGAACCCAGAAAAACGGGTTGCTGGCGAAGTTGACTGCTGCGCTCGGCGCCATAGACAGCGGCCAGACAAACGTGGCTTGCAACAAGTTGGACGCCTTCATTAATTCGGTCCAGACTCTGATAAGCCACGGAGATATCTCGGCAGCCCAGGGCAACGCCTGGATCAGCTCGGCTAACCACGTTCGCAATACAATTGGCTGTACGAACAATCCTTGTTCGTGAGCCGCATTTCTCTGGGAGGGAGCGTCGTCACGATGACGCTCCCCTTCAGATGGGCAAGTGTTTGGACTTGCTCCAGGGTTTTTAAAACGGCTTGATAACCGATATATGCTTCTCGTCAACAATAATGGGCTATTCGGCGCAACAGTGGCCGGAACGGATCCGCGTTCTACTGGTGGCCATCCCAAACTTCAACAGAAAAAAAGGAGACTCCAAATGAACAAGTTTCGGTTCACTATTAACGCTGTGGCAATTGCGATTTTCATGATCGCTTTTGCTTCTATGGCCCAGGCGCAGGCGACGCGTACCTGGGTGTCCGGCGTCGGCGACGACGTTAACCCGTGCAGCCGCACTGCGCCGTGCAAAACGTTCGCTGGCGCGATTTCCAAGACCGCCGCTGGCGGTGAGATCGATTGTCTCGATCCAGGTGGCTTTGGCACAGTGACGATCACCAAGGCCATGACTATTGACGGTACCACGGGCCAAGGTTTCGGTTCGATTCTCGCCAGCGGCACCAATGGTGTAATTGTCAATGCGCCCGCCCCTGCCCGCATAACTCTGCGCAATCTTTACATCAATGGGACGAATCAAGCCGTGAGTCCGGGCGTCAACGGGATTAGGTACTTGCAGGGTGAAGCCTTGATCGTGCAAAACTGCTACATCTTCGGCTTCAACACGCATGGCATCGATGCCGGGTCGTTGACAGGTAGTGGGCAACTGATTGTCAGTGACTCAAAAATCTACAACATTGCGCAGGATGGAATCATAATCCAAACCAGCGCTGGTCAGGTGACCGCTATGGTGGACGGCTCCACTTTTCAGAAGTGCGCAACCGGCGTCTTCTTCGGCGAAAGAACCCGCGGTGGTGTACGAAACTCCGTGTTCTCGCATAACACCAACGGGTTGGTGGCAACAGCGCCAACGTCGAACGATGCCCAAGTGAATATTGATAACTGCCTGTTCACGTATGGCAGTGTTGGTATTCAGGCTGGGGCGGGTGCTGTCACGCTCCGCGTTACTCGCTCGACCATTGTTCAAAACTCGACGGGCATCAGCCTGACCGGCGGTTCTGCCATCTCCACTGGAAACAACGCCGTTCTGGGCAATACTGGAGGCGAGACATTTACAGGGGCAGTAACACCGCTCAAGTAAAGCTCTACTCTAAGGCATTTGTTTGGCACCTCAATTCAGAGCGGAAGTCCCGCCAAATTGAGGAGCTGTGCAGCCGGTCGACCCATTATTCTCCTTCACGACTGGGGTGTCCCCAGTCGTGAAGGAATTCTTTTGCCACCTGGAAGACCCTTCACTTTTCTTTTTTCGAATTAGGAAATACAATCGGATTCGATGTTTTCCCCGTTGAACGATTGCATAAAGAAGCTTTCTATCGGCGACTGCTTTAAGTACCAGAGATATAGGGGCCATACTTAGATTCCACCAAACCTTCTCGCAGATTGTTTCCAGAGAAGGTGATACCGCTACATTAACGCTGCCACTATCATTGTATTTACAAACTTTCCTGTAGCAACTTTCGTGGTTACCGTCAGTAGTCAAAAATCCGAGCCCCGAAAGAGTGCACGATCATTTCAACCCTAGAAGGAGATAGATATGAACAGGTTCAGCTTGGTTGTCAGAGTTTTCGTCTTAACAATAGTCGCGCTTGCTTTTGCTTCGATATCCCAGGCACAGGCCACGCGCACCTGGGTGTCCGGCGTCGGTGACGACGTTAACCCGTGTAGTCGCACCGCGCCCTGCAAGACATTTGCGGGAGCCATCTCGAAGACCGCCATCAACGGCGAGATTGACGTCCTTGATCCGGGCGGCTTCGGCGCGGTAACTATCACTAAGTCGATTACCCTTGATGGCACCGGCACATTCGGCTCCATCCTGGCGAGCGGCTCAAACGGCATTAACATCAACATAACAGCCAACCCCAACGATCCGTTTCGCCAGGTTACGATTCGAGGGCTGGCAATCAATGGGACGGGCTCGAGCGGCGGTGTTGGCACCCGAACCGGCCTTAACGGGATTAACATTAGTACAGAGGGCGCGGCGACCGTGCACGTCGAGGACACGATTATCCAGAACTTCAGTCAGAACGGCATCTTCGTCAACGCTCCGAATACGACAAGCCATTTGATACTGCGAAACGTGACGATTAGAAGTTGCGCGACTGGGATTAATACGCTCGCAAGCGGTGCGAATCAGACCGCTTTCGGGTTCGATAACATCAACGTCAGCGAATGCCGAGATGGGTTTATGGCTCAGAATGGCAGCAGCGGCAGCATCCGCGGGAGCACCTTCACGCTGAATACCCGTGGTATTAACGCCTCGCAGATTGGCAGCGCCACCTTTGTCAACATTGATTCAAGTCTGATCACCGGAAGCGCCTTCGCCATCAACACCGCGGTGGGCGTAAAGGTGCGCATCTCCAGAATGCTCATATCCCAGAACTCCAATGCGCTTGGTCTGGGCGGCACAGTAGACTCCGGCGGTAACAACACGATCCACGGGAATACGAACAACCAGGCGCCTAACGGCACTACAACCCCAGAAAACTAACCGCTGCCTAAGCGGCGCCCCGAACCGAGATCCCTTCACGTCCCTTATCTCTGCGGACGTGAAGGGATTGCTTTTTTTGAGTGGCTCGGGCTAACCTTGCCGCAAAACACAACCGGCTACGTTCAGGCTGACGGCGCGCTGGTCCGTTTGAGGTTCGACGTAGAGCGCGCGGAGTGGGAGACACTGCAAGTTTGCGAGCGGCCGTTTTGCGTCTGCGGGGTCCTGTGTACGAAAACTGACTAAAGGCAACCGCATCAGAGATTGAGTGGGCGGGAAATGAATTCAGGAGTGACTGGTTACCTACATCCGGGTTATGTAGAATCGCTGGCTGAGTTTGGCCGTCCATGCGAGTTACCCCGGAGTCGAGGCTGGATACTGAAACGCCCGATCACTGGGATTTCAGCCTATGACGGGATGGGATGTTACCCGCTATTCGTTTGCGAGGACTGGTCACAACTCGACGCCGATTTAGATCAAGTTGAAGGCCTGATATCCCTGTCGCTGGTTACCGACCCTTTTGGAAACTTCGACCGCGAGAATCTGCAGCGGTGCTTTCCGGATCTGCTTACGCCTTTCAAACAGCACTTCGTAACCGACCTCAGCCGGGCTCCGGAAGCTTTCGTGGACCCTCATCACCGACGCAACGCACGTAAGGCGTTCGGCAAGCTTACTGTGGAAGAATGTGTCAACTCTCCGGACGTTCTCGACGACTGGATCGATCTCTACCGCACGCTAATAGAAAGACACGGCATCACTGGAATAGCGGCGTTCTCACGCGAGTCGTTCGCGAAACAGTTAGCTGTGCCGGGGATCGTCGCCTTCCGCGCCGTCCACGAAAATGCCGTCGTGGGAATGCTGTTGTGGTACGAACAAGGCAACCGCGCCTATTATCATCTGGGCGCATACAGCGCCAGGGGTTATGAGCTGGGGGCATCGTTTGCTTTGTTCGACTATTCAATAAAGTATTTCGCGCAGCGCCAGTTCGGATGGCTCAATCTGGGCAGCGGGGCGGGCGTCGGGAAGGACAAAGAGTCGGGGTTGAGCCGCTTCAAGCAAGGCTGGTCAACCGGTATGCGAACGGCCTATTTTTGCGGGCGTATCTTTGACCGGGAGAAGTATGAAGAAATGCTCAAGACTCGACTCCTGTCACGGGCGAAGTACTTTCCCGCTTACCGCGTCGGCGAGTTTGGGTGAAAATTGACCTGACAGTGAGGTGAAATTTTGCGTGGCGTAACTTTCGCGGACGCTTCATCGTTTATCGGGAATTTAGCCTCACGATCCTACGAGGAGAATCCAGAATGGCAAGGGTTGTGGTATTCGGTACGAGCCATTGGGCGGAACTGGCGCACTTCTATCTAAAACATGATTCGCCTCACGATGTGGTGGCTTTCACGCTGGATCGTAACTACCTCGAAAGCGTCGAACACAAAGGTTTGCCTGTTGTTCCTTTCGAGGAAGTGAACCAGCATTATCCGCCTGACGAATTCAAGTTGTTCATTCCGATGAGCTTCAAGAAGATGAACCACGTTCGGGCTGAGAAATACTATGACGCTAAGAGCCGCGGCTACGAACTTATCAGTTACGTTAGTTCTAAGGCTACGGTCTTTCCGGGATTCGAGTGTGGTGACAACTGTTTTATCCTTGAAGATAATACCATTCAGCCGTTTGTCAAAATTGGTAGTAACGTCATTCTGTGGAGCGGTAACCACATTGGGCATCACAGCATAATCAAAGATCACGTAACAATAACATCGCATGTGGTCATCTCCGGTGCCTGCACCATTGAGCCGTTTTGCTTCTTTGGAGTGAATGCCACGGTGCGCGAAGAGACGATCGTTGCGCACGACACACTGGTCGGCATGGGTGTGTCGATCTTAAAGGATACGAATGAGTTCGACGTCTATAAGGTGGATGCTGCGGAGCCGGCCGGCTTCCGGAGCGACCAGCTTCGCACTCTCGCACACAAGCCGGAATTGGCTGACCGGGTGCCTGGGCGCTGAACTATGACAGCAACTCCGTAAGAAAATGTCAT
>WNFR01002795.1_pt1 | contig 22265 bp, 9 predicted proteins | sample 5400221 | NCBI WGS metagenome assembly WNFR01 (sample SAMN13153357, study PRJNA577476) | soil metagenome | isolation source: 40 cm soil under Madrone tree | place: USA:California | collected 2016-06-14 | reverse complement strand
AGAAATGCCGTGGCGACGGAGGACGTTGCCCACCGTCTGATCGGATAGACGATGCCCTAGATTTGCCAAGGCACCTACGATCCGATCGTAGCCCCAGCTCGGATTTTCCCTCGCCATCTGCACGACTAAGCGTTCTGTTTCCCGATCTACCTTGGGGCGCCCTACACTTCGACGGAATTTCGACCCATCAAATTTGTTCGCCAGGAGCTTCTGATACCAACCCAGAATCGTTTCGGGCTTGGCCGTTGCCGCTACTTCCTCCAGTGCCCTTCGACCCAGACGGTGAGCGATCTCGGCCAGTGTCGCCCTTTCTCCTTCCGAAAGCAGCAGCCGACCCTTGATCTGACCTCTCAGAATCCGGTTCTCCGCCGCCAGATATTCGTTTCGCAACAGGAGTTCTTGATTGACCGTTCCAGTGACATAGGCGAGCAGGCGCGCCCAAAGCATCTCAGATTCCCCTGTAATCTATAACTTCGTGAAAGCGAGATTGTAGGCGCTGATTCTGTGTCGGAGAAGCCCATTCAAACAGGGAGCCTGTGCAAAATCCTAAGCCACGACATTTCAAGCCGTTCGAGTTTTTTAACCACACGGGGTCGTTGCGAGCGGCCATCGCGCACGATAGAATGCGTTGAGTCCGCAGACGAGGCGTGACCCTGGTTTTGACAAGTGAAATTGGTCTCCATGATGAATTGTTCGCGCAGACTTCTCGCCGCAACTGAACCATTGAAAAAGCACCGCCTTGCGAAGCTCATCGCTATCGTTGTAGCGCTGATGACCTTTTCTGGCGGGGCGATCTTGGCGCAGGGTCATTCCCTGCCGCAGGCGGAGGCGATCACGATTGAGGGCACGGTTCGGAGTTCGGCTGGAGAACTGCTGACTGGCGTGATCGTGCGGTTGGAGGAAAAGGAGCGGTCGAACTCGCTGGAGACGAAGACCATGGCAGATGGGAGCTTTATTTTTTCAGGAGTGAAGCTGGGCGTTTACACGGTTAGGGCCGAGAAAGCAGGATGGCGCGAGGGCGTCTCGAATCCGCTGGTTCTGCATGCGGGAGACAAGAAACATGTCGATCTGGTCCTTGAATCTTTGGCGAAGGATCATCCCGGAGCTTCGGGCGCATCCAGTTCTTCCGGCTCCGCGGCGGGTGCGATGGAATTTGACGACAAGCCGAACTTCACGGTCGCCGGACTGACGGATTGGAATAATACGGGGACGCATGGGTCGGACGTGAATGTACGAACGAGCGAATCGCTGGCAAAGGAAATGTTGGCGTTCAAAAACGACGGGTTGGTTGAAAACTCCGCGGTGGAAACCAAACGTAGGGCGACATCACTGGACTCCGGCGAATCCCAGAAACATTTGCTTGCAGCCCGTGAGCAAGCGCGAAAGATGCTTGCGAACGAGGATACGGCAGACGGCCATCGGTTGTTGGGCGAACTCGACGAACGACTGGGTGATCCGCTTGAAGCGGCGCGGGAATATGAGCGGGCGGCTCGCAAGGATCCTAGCGAGCAGAATTACTTTGAGTGGGGCACAGAACTGCTCTTGCACCGGGCGGATGAGCCGGCGGTAGAAGTTTTTGCGAAGGGAGCTCACGCGCATCCGGATTCCGCGAGAATGCTGGCGGGGCTTGGCGCGGCGCTCTACGCCGAGGGCAAAACCGAGGAGGCGGTGCGGCAGCTGTGCAAAGCTGCTGACTTGAAACCGTCAGATCCCACTGCTTACTTGTTTCTAGGAAAGATGGAGAAGGCGGCAACCGCGTTGCTCTGCGGGGAACGAAGGTTGGCGCGATTTGCACAGGAACAGCCTGGGAATGCTCTGGCAAATTATTATTACGGAGTGACGCTCTGGAAACGCGACCGGGGATCGAAGGATGCGGCGGGCTTACAGCAGGCTGAAACGCTGTTTGAAAAAGCGGTAAGTATTGATCCAAAACTTGGGGAGGCTTATCTACAACTGGGGATTCTGCATTCCGAGCGGGGCGATTTCGAGCGGGCTATTCGTGATTACAAGAAAGCGATCGAAATAAGCCCGCAACTTAGTGAAGCTCATTACCGGCTGGGTGTAACCTACCGACGGACCAAGGAAGAATCGAAAGCGGAGGAGGAATTTCAAGAGTACGAGAAAATGAAGAAAGCAGAGACCACCGAAATCGAACGCCAACGGCGGGAACTTCGGCAATTTCTGGTCATTTTAAAGGACCAGCCGGCAGCCTCTTCACCTCGTTGAAAGGTAAAATATCCTATTTTGTCTTGGCGTTGACAGGCGCGACGATACCGCTGCCTTCGCGGATGGTCAGAATTTGATTGGCCTTGACCTGCTTAAACTGTTCCACCTTCTGGGTAGTGGGCCATTTCACTTCGATAAGATCGACCATTTGATATTTTCCCAGGCCGAAGTGCAGGCGCAGGTCGCTCTGCGACATAACGCTTGAGCCGCTGTGGACTTCATCCATCTGCGCATGTTTGCCGGTCATCACGCGGACGCGAGCGCCGATGGCAGTGCGATTGCACTTTGTGCCGATCAGTTTGATCTTGATCCAATTCTGCAAGTTGCCGCCGTCGTTGCGAAGCAACGACGGCGAGTCGTTCATATTCAGAATCAGAGCGTCCATGTCGCCATCGTTGTCATAATCGCCGAAAGCAGCGCCGCGGCTTGAGAAGCGTTCGCTGATGCCGTGTCCCATTTCTGACGAGACGTCCTTGAAGCGGCCATCACCCAGATTTTTGTAGACCAGGCGCGGGTTCTTGTAGGTCTGGCCGAGCTCGTGGCCTTCGATTTCCGGGTAGACGTGTCCATTGATCTGCAGGAGGTCCGGCCACCCGTCATTGTCGTAATCAAGGAAGCCGCAGCCCCAGGCGACGTATTGGTTGTTGATGCCGATGCCCGACGAGAATGTCACGTCGCTGAAGGTGCCGTCTCCGTTGTTGTGATAGAGATTGCAGGTGTCGTCGGCAAAGTTGGTCTTGAAAATGTCAAACCATCCGTCGCAGTCATAATCGGCGACGGCTACGCCCATTCCTGCTTGCTCGTGACCATTCTCGCTGTAGGCGCAGCCGGCGATCACCGCGACATCGGTAAAAGTGCCGTCGTGATTGTTGTGGAAGAGGATGCTAGGCTCGGAATCCACGGCGACGTAAATATCGGGCCAGCCGTCGTTGTCAAAATCATAGGAGACGGCGGTAATGGAATAGCGTGGGCCGGGTTTGAGGATTCCGGATTTCGCGGAGACGTCAGTAAAGGTGCCGTCGCCATTGTTGTGGAAGAGAACGTTGGTGTCGCCCGTTAAGCCGCGCGGTCCGCACATAACGGGAATTCCTTTCCACTGGCATTGGGCGGGATCGGTCTTCGAGGGAGTTTTCTCCGGATCGAGCTTGATGTAATTGCATACGAAAAGATCGAGGCGACCGTCGCGGTCGTAGTCTAGCCAGGTGCAGCCGGCGCCCCAGCGAATCTGTTCGTCGTAGACGCCGGCTTTGCGAGTGAGATCGGTGAAGGTGCCGTCACCGTTGTTGTGAAACAGGATGTTGTGTCCCCAGAAGCAGCAGAAGAGATCGTCCCAGCCGTCGTTGTCGTAATCGCCGACGCAGACGCCGGTCTGCCAGCCGGTGCGAGCGAGGCCGGATTTTTCAGTAACGTCGGTGAAGGTTCCGTCGCGATTGTTTTTGTAGAGATGAGACGTGGGGGCTTTGCCAGCGGGCCAGTCAGTATTGAAGCGGGTTCCGTTGGTGAGATAGATGTCCAGCCAGCCGTCATGGTCGTAATCGAAAAAAGCGAGGCCGCTGCCCTTGGCTTCAATGATGTATTTCTTGTGATCGGCGCCGCCCCACACATTGGGGATGGTCAGGCCGGCTTCACGGGCTACGTCGACGAAATGAACTGGAGACGCTGGCGGTGAATTTGAAACGGATGGATCGGGAATAGGCGTGGCTTCGAGACGCAACGGGCTCCGCCATTTCCAGAGTGGAGTCGCCAGCGCATCCAACAGTGAACTGCCTAGAACGACGAGCGATGAGCCAAGGAACCGGCGGCGAAGAAGCTTCATAGGCTGTGATCACCGAGAGCGAGGGTCGCTGGGCGGGAAATTCGCACGCGATAGAACCCGTTTGCGTAGAGGGCTCCACTATTTCTCTTCATTTGCTTGGCACCTTCGGAAAATTGCGCGGCACAATTCCCGTGCCTTCTTTGACGGCGATGATCTTGTCGATGGGCACATTGGTCGGCTTGTCCACATGGCCGCTGGGCCAAGTGATTTCCAGAGATTCGATTTTGGCGCGCTTGCCCAAACCAAAATGAATTCGCGGATCGCTGGCCGACATATAACTCATGCCGCCCTTGGACTGCTCGACATGCGTGACGCCCTCGGAGGTCAGCTTCAGAGAAGAACCGATGCCATCGCGGTTGGATTTCGTGCCGATCAGCAGAACTTCCAGCCAATGATTGGCGTTCCCGCCATCGTTGCGTAGGAGCTCCGAAAAATCGCCGCGATTATTGATGGCGATGTCGATGTCGCCGTCGTTGTCGAAATCGGCGGTGGCCAGGCCGCGGCCGGCGATGGGGCGCGTGAAGTCCGGGCCCAAAGAGTCCGAAACTCTTTCGAACTGGCCCTTCCCCAAGTTGCGGAACATCAGCAAGGGTTCTTTGTAAGAAACTTCGCTGTGATAGAGATTCACGTTGTCCAGCATCGCGCCGTTCAGTTGCAAGATGTCGGGCCAGCCGTCGTTATCGTAATCGAGAAATTTCATGGAGACGCCGCTCAGCAGGATGGCTTTGTTGCCGATGCCGGAGCGATAGGTGTAGTCATCGAAAGTTCCGTCGCCGTTATTGTGGTAAAGGCGATTCAATTCGAAATCGAGATGCGTGACGTAGACATCCTGCCAGCCGTCGCCGTCCACGTCGGCTGCATCGATGCCCATTCCCGCTTCGTAGCGGCCGTCCTCGCTCGCCGCAAGGCCGGAAACGAAGGAAACATCTTGAAAGGTCCCGTCATGTTTATTGATGAACAAGAAATTCGGCCAAGTATCGTTGGCGATAGCGATGTCCGGCCAGCCGTCGTTGTTGAAGTCGGCCAGGACGACTCCCATGCCCTTGGATTCGGGCTTGCCGACACCGGAGGCATCGCTGACGTCGGTGAACGTGCCGTCGTGATTGTTGTGATAGAGCTTGGTCTTTTGTCCTTTGTAGTTGCCGGGATTGCAGTAGGAACGGTAGCCGGGACGGCGCTCACCGCACCACAAATTTGTCTTCGGAGTCCATTCGATGTAGTTGGTAACGACGAGATCGAGCCAGCCGTCCTTGTCGTAGTCAAACCAACCGGCGCTTGTGGACCACTGGCCCTCGTCCGCGACACCAGCTTTGGCGGTGACGTCAGTAAACGTTCCGTCGCCGTTATTGTGATAAAGGATGGCGCGTCCATAGCCGGTTACGTACAGATCGGGATAGCCGTCATTGTCGTAGTCGCCGACGGCGACACCCTGGCCATAGTGGCCTTCACCGCCGACGCCGGCTTTTTCCGTGACATCGGTAAACGTTCCGTCACCATTGTTATGGCAGAGCGCCGAGCGCAGAGGATGAGTTGGTTTGTAAATGTCAGTGGCGGCCGATTGTACAAAGTAGAGATCCATCAGGCCGTCCTGATCATAGTCAAGCCAGCCGACGCCGGTGCCCATGGTTTCGAGGTAGTACTTTCCCTCGGTTTGCGTGGAATCCTGACGAAAAGTGATTCCGGCTGCTTGTCGAACATCGGTATACCGGACCGTGATTCGCGCGTCCTGCGTTTTAGGAGCTTGCCCAGTGGAGCTTCTTAGTTGGATAGCAGCAACACTCATAGCACTGAGTGCGAGGATTGCGCTCCAGTTGTTCGTAAGCCTGAAGGCCCTGTTGATCTTTGTGCTTTTCCCCATTCCCTGTCTGCTCATAGCGTCCGGTCAGCGAGGGACAGCGCCAGTTGAAGCAACTGCTGCCTGGCAACCATCGGCATGGGTTCGCGAAGCGAAGACGACGTCACCGGGGCTTTGGCCAGAGCTTCCTCAATACGATTCACGTCCAAACCACCGGCTGCGTTGCTGCCCTTGAAGCGATTCAGCACTTCGCGGGCTTTGGTGATTTCTCCGGTTTGATAATAAAAAACGCCCAGCGTGGAATAGCTTCCGGGCCACTCCGGTAAAAGGTCCACGGCGCGTTCGAGATTTTCCGCGGCCTGCGGGGTCTTCCCTTCCAACACCGAGACGATTCCCAAGCCCCACAGAATTTTGCCGGAGCTGGGCATTCGCACCAGACCTTTCCGCAAGGTCTCTTCGGCGCCGCTGACATTATTTTCGCGGAGTTCGACGAGAGTCAGCGAGAGGTAATACTGGTCATTGTCAGGATTGCGGCGGATGGCTTCCTGGAAAATTTCTTTAGCGCGGTCCGTGTCGCCGAGATGAGCGTAAATGTCGCCGAGTAGCGCCATGTAGGCATCGTCCTGCTGGCCCGCCGCCGAAACCTGCTTGGCGGCTTCAAGCGCTTGCGCATAGAGGCCGTTGCGGAAGTAAGCATCGGTCAGGTCAAATTTCACGTCGTCGGAATCGGGATTGGCATGCAAAGCCGATTGGAAATGCTGGATGGCGTCGTCGTACAAGCGGTATCGAGCAAGCAGCACACCCACGCCGGTCTGCGTGCGGTAGTCGCCCGAGCTGATCTGGTCAAGCTGCGCGATTGTTTTTCGAGCTTCCTCGGGTTTGCCCAGTTTCAGATAAGCCTCGGCTAGGAGGTAGAGATCCTTCGGCTGGTCCGGATGTTTCTGAATCTGCTCCGTCAACTCGGTCAAATCCAACTGAGTGCGCGCCTGAGGCGACAGGTTGGAGCGGTTATCGAGATAGTCGAAAAGATGTTGGTACGGGTATGGGCCCGGTGAAGCGTCCTTCGAGAGCGTCTGAAAGACATTTAAGTCCCTCTGGGCGGCCGCAAGCTGATGGAGGCTCCTCTCCACCATAGCAAGCTTGTAATATCCGGAAGCAGCATTGCGGGCAACTTTGACGTATCTTCGGAGCAGTTCCGCGGCCTCTTCCAACCTCTTGTTGGCGATTCGCAGATTCGCCAATTCCAAGAGCGCATCGGAAAAATCAGGGTTCGACCGGAGGGCTTGTTGAAACAGCTCTTCGGCCCGCGCGTGATTTCCCTGGCGCTCCTCGATATAGCCCACGTTAAACAGACACGAAGCGTTGCGCGGATCCTTCTTGAGTCCCTCCTGAAAGTACTTGCGGGCCTCATCGAATCGCCCCAGGTGACGATAAGAAAGTCCCATGAATGTATACGATCGCGCCGACGGATCCAGTTGAATCAGCGTTTTGAACTCTTCGATGGCCCTTTCCGCCTTGCCGGACATGAAATAGCTCTCGCCCAACGCGGCATGTAGATCGGCGCGCTGCGGCGCGATTTTCAAGCCTGATTCCAGAAGCGGGATCGCATCTTCAAAATAATGCTGTGCCATGCTGACGCGCGCCAGAAGAAAGATGATGTCCGTATTCTGGGGAGCCAGCTTGTGAGCGCGAACCAACAGGTCCAGGGCATCGACTGCCCTCGTCTGATCCGCGTAAACTTGCGCCAATAGATAAAGTGTTTCGGGTGAATCCGGTTTCAGTTTCAGCGCCCGATTCAGCGCCTGCTCGGCTTTCGTGTATTCGCCCCCGCGAAGATAGGTCTGCCCAAGATTGACGAGAATCTCGAACGTTTCCGGCTGCAGCGCAATGGCTTTTTCCAGTTCGAGTTGGGCTGCCTGGTACTGCTTTTCAGAAGCCAGTAAGACACCAAGAGTGAAATGCAATTCGACGTTGTCCTTATTCTGAGCGGATAGCTCCGTCGCCGCTTTCAGGCCTTCGACAGTCCTGCGCGCATGGAGAAAGGCGCGAATGAGGTTGAAGCGAGTTTGGACGTTCGTAGGGCGCACGCGCTGAAAGTGGGAAATGGCTTCGGCAGGCCGGCCCTTCGCCATTAAGACCAAGCCTAGATTATAGTTTCCATCGCGATTCGCCGGGTCAAGGCGCACGACTGCCCTGAACTCCTTCTCCGCAAGGTCGGGCTTTTCCTGAGCGACATAAACATTTCCGAGGTTGTTGCGGGTTCTGGTGGAGTTGGGGTCGAGTTTCAACGCACGCTGGAAGGCCTCCAGGGCATTGGCGTAATCCTTTTGATCGCGGTAGATAATCCCCAATAAATTGTACGCCTCCACGCTGGAGGGATTTCGCTGGAGCTCTTCTTGAATTTTTTCTTTGGCTTCTTCTATCAAACCTTGGCGGAGGAGTTCTTCCACTTCCGGAAAATGCGATCGGACTTTCACACTTTGCGTGGCATTTTTCCCGCTAGGGGCGGATTGCTGCGCTTCGGATACTCCGGGAAATAAGAAAATTAGGGACAGCGCGAGGATTCCGCTAAACCCGGGCCCTCTACGAGCGAACCTGGATGAATGGCGCAATTGAAACATTGAACTTCATCCTCCAATATGCCTCCGCGACCGCTCAGATCGCAGTTGTCGCAAAGTCACTGTAGCATCTCCAGTTCTTTCTGAGCCACGCTATGCTGCGGATGTTGTTGCAGCAGTGCAAGCAACACTTCCCTGGCTTTTTGCTTTTCTTCCAAAATCACGTATAGGTGGGCCAGGTTGAGATACGCCTGGTCAAAGTTCGGAGCAACGCGAATACAGGCCTTGAATCGGTCTTCCGCGTCGGAGTTGCGCCGTTCGCGAACAAAGAGAACGCCCAGGTTATTCAACGCGTCGGGGTACTCCGGGCGCAAAGTCACTGCGTTTTCCAAATACTGCGCAGCTTTTTCGAGCTGGTTTTGCCGCGCGTAGAGCATTCCGAGGCTGTAGCTGACCTCCGGATCATCCGGGGTAAGTTCCAGCGCGCGGCTCAAAAGCTTCTCTGCGTCATCGAAGTCACCCTGCCGCCGATAAACGTTTCCGAGATTCGTAAGCGCGATGGCGTAGCTTGGCCTCAAGAGCAATGACTGTTTGAAGCTGCGGACGGCCTCGTCGGTCTGGCCCTCCTGCGCGGCCACCATACCCAGATTGTTCCAGGCCTCCGGATAGTTCGTACGCAGCTTCACGGTCTGCTCGAGGTATTGCCGCGCCTCACGCAAATCGGTTTTTCGGAGATAGAGCGTTCCCAGATTGTAGAAAGCCTCGGGATCTTCCGGCTTGGCGGCGATGACCTGCTTGAATGACGCCGCTGCCTGCTCCAAATATCCTCGCTGGAACATCGCCACGCCGTAGGTGAAGTCGTTGCGCTGAAACGCACCCTGGTAAAGCACTCCATTGAAAGGAAGCGCCCTCTGAATGCGCTCGGCTTTCGTACCCGGAACCGATCTCAAATCTTCTATCAGCCGCTCGGGATGCAACTGCCCCTGGTAAACCTTGACAATCATGCCGTCCTTGTCAAGCAAGAAAGAAGCCGGAATGGGAAGATCACGGCGACGGTCGAACAGGTAGCGATAATTAATGTTGTAGATGCCAGCCACCTCCTGGGTGGCGAGCACGTTCGGGAAACTAAGTGCTTCTTTGGCGGCGAATGTTCGCGCCGCCTGCGCATCGCCAGGATCATCGACGTTAATGCCAAGAATGCGAAGGCCTCTCGAGGCAAAAATTGACTGGTATTTCTGAAAGAGTCGCAACTGTTCGTGGCAGGACGGCGATGCGGTTGCCCAAAAGTGGAGAAGTAGCGCGCCGCCTCGGAACGACCGCAGTTCCTGCGTCTTACCCGCGACGTCGGGCAATGAAAACTCTGGCGCGCTCAGGGGCTCGATGAGCCAAGTCTCGGCGGACGAAGGCAGTAGTTCTGATTTCTGAGGTTCGCCGGGTCGCGCATAAGAAGCAGGCGAAGCCGCAAAGGGTTTGGCCAGAAATTTGTCGGAGCCTTCCTGAATTTCAATTCGATGGTTGACGGGCAAATGCTCGAATGCCTGAGTCAGTCCGCTAGGCCAGCGGATTGAGGCCCGAACGGTTCCTTGGACCATTCCAACGCCAAAGAAAAGCTCCTTACTGTGCTGCGACAAAAATCCCGAGCCGGCCTGTAAGTACTTGGTCTGACGATGCCCCTTCGTTTCGATTGTCACTGCAGCGCCGATCGCATCGCGATTACTCTTCTGCCCGCGCAGACGGAAGGCGATCGACTGCCCGATGTCCTTCATCGTGTTGCGCAAGATTCGCAGTTGTGGCCCGTTCCTGTTTTTCAGGATGACTTCCAACCGTCCGTCCTGGTCCAAGTCGGCGAGCGCAAACGCCCGGCTGTCCTCAAGAAAATCCAATCCCACTACGCCCGAAACTTCCGAGAACGTGCCGTCGTGATTATTCGCGTAGAAAACATTCCTCTCGGGCCCGCTCCAGGAGTTGTCCGACCGGATCAGCTCATTGATGGCGTTCCATCCCTGCTCGTAGCGCAACGACGATGTTTGGTTCTGAGGCGATTTGGCCACCAACTGTCGCCAGAAAAAACTCGAAAGGTCATTCTTATCGTCCGCGGATTTTCCCGAACTCGAAATATAGCCATTCGCAATGTAAAGATCCGAATACCCGTCGTGATCGAAGTCCCAAACGTCAGAGCACCAGGCCCAGCGGCCCATCTCTACGCCCGCTTCGCGGCTTACGTTCTGAAACTTCCCATTTCCCTGATTGCGATACAACGAATTGCCGCGCGCGTGCTGACGATAAAGCGCCCGGACGCTCTCCGGCTCGTTTTCATGAAACCGCTCTTGTTCTGAAACTCTTATTCCGGCGGCAGACCACATGGCAGCACTGTAGATATCCGGCTTCCCGTCGTTGTCGAAATCGAACCAAGTGGCGCTCATTCCCGCCCCGACATCCTCGACACCCGCTTCTCTGGAAACCACCGTGAATTTTCCTCCGCCATCATTGCGGTACAGGTTGTTTTGCCCGAAATCGTTGGCCACATAGAGGTCTGGAAGACCATCACCGTTGCAGTCGCCCCAGGCGCACGCAAAGCTGTACCGGTCGTTATCCACATTCAGCCCTGCAGCTTCTGTCCGATCCTGAAACGTGGCATTCCCTTCGTTGTGGAGCAGAAAGTTCGGCGGGCCATTGCGGGCATCAAAATATGGAGCGGGATAGTGATACTGGTCGAGGCCAACATAATAGCTGTACAAGCAAAAATAAATGTCGAGGCGTCCATCGCCGTCATAGTCAGCGATGGCAGCATGGGTGAACGTCCCCTGCGGAGGCCGCACAAACTGGAAGGCGTCGCGTTTGAGTGAGTACTTTCCGTTCCCTTGGTTCAGGAAAAACAGCGGCCCGCTGCCGCAGACCACGAGAAGGTCCTGGAGCCCTTTGTTCTCGAAATCCGCGAACAGAGCGCAAGCCGTGCTGTCCAGCACATCCACTCCGGCCTTTTCAGTCACATCCTCGAATGTTCCGTCTCCGCGATTGCGGTAGAGCCGATTGGGAAGTCCCGCGGGCTGGCAGACATACAGATCGTCCAGGCCATCACCGTCGAGATCTCCCACGGCCAAACCGTTGTTTCCGTAAACGTCGATCCCGGACGCCCCGTCTAGAACTGTCCGCCAATAATCAACTCCGTGAAGCATCTGATTTCTGTACGATGCCGTTTGGCCTAGAGCGTGAGAAGTAATGTCAATGAAAACGGGCCCCCGCGCCCGGCTCAGCGTTTCCTCGCTCGCTGCCCATCGAATGGCTCGCCATGCGTTGGATTCGTTGCGTGTCCACTCAGTCTTCCAGTATCCAATGCGCTCCTCGCTCCCGTTGTCAGCCCGCATGCCGACAAGGTCATATCGAATATCGACATACACCTTCGGCGATGATCCTGCGCTTTCCTTGATGCTTACAATTTCGAATTCAGCCGTCTCCAGCCGTAAAATCGGCGACAGGTAGTTCTTCATCTCCTGGAGAAATCGCTCGCGGCCCGTTACCGCATTAGTCGAAAACCCTCTTCGAAAGACGTCGATGCCGTTCCCCGAACGAAGAGGTTTTTCCTGAGCCGACGTGGTCAGCGAAGTGGCTCCAATGGAGGCATCCAGGAATCTCGCCATAACCGCGAGAGCCGGCGGGGACGACTTAAGAGCTTGGCTCCATTCATCGAGGAGCCGCATGATTTCAAAAGCGTACTTTTCCGTGACGTACTCATCGGAGCCGGGTAGAACTCGGCTCAAAACATCATCCAGTGGAGACTTCGCTGGATAGTGCGGCGTCAAACGAAAATCAGAGAATGGAAAACTGACGTTGCGGTTTCCGGGTTGCTCACGGCGTATTGATGGAAAAGAAATCCCCTGGGTAGGAGCAGGAAGAAAAAGCAGCGGCGCCCATCGCATCCCTCTCAAGAAGCTCCGGCGTGAAAAATTGTTTTTTCCGTCTTTGCGACGCGCCATTCTTAGGTGCCCACGCGACGATGCCTTAACTTTTGCATGCTAGCACCCAGGTGGGATCGATCCAAATACTTAGGCAGCTATTCAGAAGGCGCGGGGCCTGAGGAATCTCCCAAAATCAGCTCTGCGGGAATTTGATATTCCTTGCCCTGAGGATTAGCGGAGCAGGAAAGTTCATGAAGGGCGTCGGCTGCCATCTGCCCCACCATCTCCCTGTGAACATCCACCGTGGTGATGGAGGGATTGCTATACTCGGCCAGTCGCGTGTTGTCGAAGCCCGTAACCGAAATATCCTGCGGCACGCGGCAGCCCGCTTTCAATAGACCTTTGATGACCCCTACAGCTGTGAGATCGTTGACGGCCACGATCGCGGTTGGCCTGGGAGATAACTTTGTGATGGCCAAGCCCGCCGCCAAGCCCCCCTCGAAGCGCAAGTCGCCTGCTAAGACCGGTCCCGCCTCGAGTCCCAAATCCTGCATGCACTTTTCGTATGCCTGCAACCGGGCAATGCTGGACTTGAGCCGGGGCCTGCCCGCGACGAAAGCAATTCTCCGATGTCCATTTCCATGGAGATATTTGATGATCTGCTCAACTCCAGAGAAATAATCGACCTTCAAGTTGCTCATGTAACTCCGAACGGGCGCGAGGTCGAGAAAAGTTACGGCAATCCTCCGCCGGGCAAGTTCATGGATCAATTGCAGGCTGATTTCAGAGGTCATCACCGCAACGCCCCGGACATTGTGCTCCATCATTCTCTCGGCAGCCTTCCGAGTCCTGCGAGGGTCATAATTCGTGTCGCTGAGAATGGCGTCGTAACCAAGATGGCGGGCGCGTACTTCAAAGCTCTTGATTACTTCAGGGAAAAACGGATTTTCGATGTCGGACACGATGATTCCGAGCGTCCTACTGTCGCGCGAGGCAAGGTGTCGCGCATGAACGTTCGGGAAGTACCCGAGGCGTTTGACCGTAGAGAGCACCAGGTGGTGCGTGCGCCGTCCCACTTTGCCTGTCTTGTTCAAGACGTTGGAGACGGTGGCAGTGGAGACACCAGCAGCCTTCGCGACATCACGAATGGTTAGACCCATATTGATTAGTCAGCCGCTCGCGGGCGGTTCCGGTTTGTCTCCGGCATTCGAGAGTATGTGGGCCACTGGGGAAGTATAGATGAAAAAAATTGCTTGACAAGATGCAATGAACGGTGTATTGCGTGGCACACTAGGTTAAGCGTTTAAGTGGTTTGGGGGGGGATTGGTATCGCGTCACACATCCATTCTGGCGGTCAGGAGTCTCAAGAAAAACATACTTTGGTGCCGCGGAGCCGTATCTGATCTTGCTCCGCGCGTTCGATGGGCCGATCGGTCGTCCGCAGAAGCTGTTCGAGGAAGGCTTGGGGAACGTGTTTTCGTTTCCCTGTAATGGTCGAGGAGTTGGCTTGGAGTGAAAGCGCTTGCAAGAATTGCTGCGCATTGGTGCAGAGAGACTGAGGAGGAACGGTCATGAATCATCACGCCATTTCATCCGGGTTCCTGCGAGCATCCTTGACGATGACGGCCGTGCTATTGCTTATGTTTCCGAGCGCGCCGCCTCTTCATGCGCAAGTGGACACCGGCACCATCCTCGGGACGGTGACGGATGCTTCGGGGGCGCCGGTCAACGGCGCTAAAGTTACGCTTACGAATGAAGGAACGAGTGCGGCCCTCTCCACCTTAACGGGGCCGGATGGCAGTTACAAATTCACGCCTGTCAAAATCGGAAGTTACAAGCTCACGGCGTCCCTCCAAGGATTCCAAACCATGACGCAAACGAGCATCCCGGTTAACGTGGGTGCCGACGTAGTGATCAATTTCGCTCTCAAGCCTGGCTCGGTGACCGAGATCGTGGAAGTGTCCGCGGCCCCTCCTGTGCTCGAAACCCAAAGCGGTTCCGTCGGTCAGGTCGTAGATTCGCGCAGTGTTAATGATTTGCCCCTGAACGGGCGCAATTTTACCTTTCTGGCTCAGCTTGCTGCTGGTGTGAACACGCCCCAGGCCGACACGCGCGGCAACGCCGCTAGCGGCGCCTTCGCGGCCAATGGCAACCGGCCTGCCCAAAATAATTACTTGCTCGACGGCATTGACAACAATTCGGACACCGTGGACTTCCTCAACGGTACGAATTTCGTCGTGCTGCCGCCGGTGGATGCGATTGAAGAATTCAAAGTCCAAACGACAGGCTTTAGCGCCGAATATGGCCGTTCCGGCGCGGCCGTTCTGAACGCCACGATCAAATCCGGCACCAACGAACTGCACGGCGCGGTTTGGGAGTTTTTCCGCAATGACAAGCTCGACGCCGCAGATTTTTTTGAAAATGCCGGTGGAAGACCTAAAGGTGAATTGCGCCAGAACCAGTTTGGCGTTTCCGCAGGCGGGCCCGTGGTCATCCCGCACCTGTTCAACGGCCGAAATAAGGTCTTTTTCTTCGGCGACTACGAGGGATTCCGAAGAATCCAAGGAACGATTCTCACGGGCAGTGTTCCCACGGTAGCAGAGCGCAACTCTGGCTTCACAAACCTATCGAACCTCATTAACTTTCAGAGCGGAACGCAAAAAGACGCACTCGGTCGGACGGTCCCGACTGGAACCATCTTCGATCCTACAACCACGCGGCCGGTCACGGCGGGTGCGGTTGACTCCGTATCTGGATTGACCGCTGTGTCCAGCGGCTTCGTTCGTGATCCATTCAGGACCTCCTGCGGCCCGGGCACCTTAGTCTTTACCACAGCTTGCGGCCTGAACCAGATTCCCGCCGGACGGTTAGATTCGAACGCTATTGCCCTCTTGAAACTCTATCCCTTGCCGACAAGCGCCGGGATTTCCAGTAATTTCGCCAATTCACCGAAGCTCGATGAACATCGCAACGCGTTTGACTCGCGGATGGACATCAACTTTGGCCAAAAGGACACTCTGTTTTACCGCTTTAGTTTTGTCGACGACCCCCAACTTATTCCAGGCATCTTTGGTGGGATTGCGGACGGCGGCGGCTTCCAGCAGGGCACGCAAACGGCGAATGCGCAGCAAAGCGCCCTCGGCTATACCCATACGTTTTCGCCCTCCCTGGTGAACGTAGCTCGCGCCGGCTTGAATTACCTTCACACCTCCCGCTATTCGCCGGAGGCCAGTAACTTAACGAATATCCCAGCGACGTATGGCATTCTGGGCGTCCCGCAGCAGTCTCTGAATGGCGGACTTCCCGCTTTCGGAATCAACGGTTTGCAGACACTGGGCAGCAACGCCTTCCTGCCCTCGGACGAGGTTACCTCAACGATCCAACTCACCGACGACGTCACCAAAATCTACGGCAAGCATACTTTTAAAATGGGAATCGAGTATCAGCACGTTAAATTCTCGACGCTCCAGCCGCCCTGGTCTCGTGGAGAGTTCGATTTTAACGGGAACTATACAGACATTCCTAACAACTCCAACAGCAACACCGGCATCGCGAATTTCCTGCTAACCCCGGCTGCCGTTGCGAATGGCGGCACAGTTGGATTCCTCGGGGGCCCGACGCAAATATTCCTCTCCAACATCTCTCTTACGGATAACGGCAAGAACTACTACGGTGTCTATGGTAACGACGACATTAAGCTCACTCGCAAGCTGACCGTTAACCTCGGTCTGCGCTGGGATTTCTTTGGGCTGGTCTATGAGCACCATGGAAATCAGGCTAACTTCATTCCCTCGGGCGGTCCGCTCAACGGTCCGACCTACTTAATGCCCGGGGGCAAGAACTCCTGCAACAATACTTTCGTCTCTGTAAGCTTCACCACTTTGCTTGCTCAAGACGGCATCAAGTGCCTCGCTACCGATGCTTACGGCGGAGGTCTTGGCAATTCTCAGAAGAACAATTTTGCCCCCAGGGTGGGCTTCGCCTATCAAGTTAACCCCAAGTTGGTTCTGCGCGGCGGATTCGGCATGTTCTACAACGGCTTTGAAAACCGCGGGTTTTCGCCCAACATCGGCGAGAACTATCCCTTCCAGTTCAATTTCTCTTACGGAGACAGCAGTAGCGGAACGGCCACAATTCCCTCTCAAATCCCCACCAACTATGTGGGCTGTCCCGCTACTGCCGCCACGGGTAACACTCCGACCTTTGAGTCCGGCTTTTCATGTAACCCACTCAGTCCGCTTCAGGTTCTCGCATCCGGGTTGTCGTTACGTGGAATCCAATATAACTACCAGACTCCTTACTCCATGAGCGGCAATCTCACCCTGCAGTATCAACTGACTCACTCAATGTCCGTTCAAGCAGCTTACGTGACGTCGCTGGCGCGGCATTTGGAGTCGTTCCCGGGTTCCAACAACGTCACCCAAATCTTGCCTGCCAGCTTGCCAGCCGGCGAGAAGACGTCACAATTCCTGCCGTTTCCGGATTTTAGCCGAGGGGCAAGCTACGCCGCAACCGAGGGCAGCAGTGCTTACCATGGACTGCAAACAAAGGTCGAAAAGCAATTTGCGGGCGGCTTGAACTTCCTGGCCACCTACACATGGTCGAAGACACTATCGGACGCCGGCGATTTGCTGAACGGCGGAAGCCTCAGAGGCTATCGGGCTCCCGACGTTCCGGGTGTGGGGATTCGGCACGATCGCGGACTTGCTTCGTTCGATATCCGCAATGTCTTCCATTTCAGTGGCGGCTATCAACTCCCCTTTGGCAAAGGCAAGAAGTACATGTCCGGCGCCACTGGGGCTGCGGACAGGCTCATCGGTGGCTGGAGCGTTCAGTGGATCACCACTCTTCAAGGTGGCCAGCCAATCACACTTGGTTGCCCCAACGGCACCACAACCGGGACAGGCTGCTATGACCTCCTTGTGCCCGGTCAACCCTTGAATCTAGGCCTGCACACAGACGCAAAGGGGAAGCTTAGTTGGTTTGGAAATCCCAACGCTTTCACACAGCCGCCGAAGTGTACACAGGCAGCCATTGGGGCCCCGCTCGTCAATTGTGGCATTTCTGCGCTGGGTGGTGGTCCGGCTCAGGTTCCCGGACCGGGCTTCCACCGACTGGACTTCTCCATGTTCAAAGACATCCTCGTCAACGAGCGCGTGCGCTTCCAGTTCCGGACGGAAATCTTCAACGTGGCCAACCACCCCAACTTTAACGCTCCCGGCTTCGGCGGCAACGGTGTGGTCGCCATTTCCGGATCCACGAATTTCAGCAATTCCAATTTCGGTGAAATTGGCTCCACCCGCGACGCTCCGTATGACTCGCGACAGATCCAGTTCGCCTTGAAACTGTACTACTAGTCCCAAATGACACCCCACGGAGGGCGCCCTGACCAGGTTGGGGCGCCTTCTTTGTTTTAACTCGGGCTTTAACGGAATCCCCTGCTCCCTGGCATCTCGCCGCGGTGGTAACCTACAAACTGGCTCCCCGCAGAGTGGCGACTTGGATCGCGAATTCCAGGTGGCTGTCGCTCAATATGACTCGGGCCATTATGCCGAAGCTGCCGCAAAACTGGAGAACCTAGTGCGCGAAGCTCCTGAAAGTTTTGAAGTCCACGAACTCCTTGGATTGGTCTATTCCGCGCGATCGCAGGACGCCAGAGCCACGCAACACCTCCAGAAGGCCGTGCACTTGAAGCCGGATTCCGCGCCCGCCAGAACCAACCTTGCCGCCAATCTCGCGCGTTTGGGAAGGCTCGATCTCGCTACCGAGCAGTTCAAGAAAGCGGTCGAACTCGATCCCCGGAACTTTGAGACCAACCACAATCTGGGCGAATCCTATATCCGGTCCGGCAAAGTCGCCGACGCCGCCCCTTATCTTGAAAAGGCCCAGCAAATCAATCCTTCCTCCTACGATAACGGCTACGACTTGTCTTTGGCCTACATTCAAATTGGCCGGCTCGCGGACGCCCGGCAACTTATTCAGGGCCTTCTGAAGCACAAGAACACCGCGGAATTGCACAACCTCCTGGGCCAAGTGGAAGAAAAAGACGGCAAGTTCGTTGCCGCCGAAAATGAATACGAAACCGCCGCCCACATGGATCCCAGTGAGAGCAACCTCTTTGACTGGGGGAGCGAACTCCTTCTCCATCGCACGCTCGGACCCGCCGTCGAGGTCTTCCAGCAGGCTTCCGAACGCTATCCCGCCTCGCAGCGCCTGATGATCGGTCTCGGCATGGCTCTCTACGCGCGCGGCAATTATGACGACGCCGTCAAGTCCCTCTTGCGCGCGGCCGATCTCAATCCCTCCGACGCCGCCTGCTATCTTTTTCTCTCCAAGGCCTACGACAGCTCCCCCAGCCAGGCTGACGAAGTCATCCAGCGATTCCGCCGTTTCGCGGAACTTCAGCCGAGCAACGCGCGCGCCCTCTACTACTACGCGATGAGTTTATGGAAGGGCAAGCGCGCCCAGGATCCCAGCTTGGATCTCCATCGAATCGAGTCCCTCCTGAGCAAATCGCTGGCGCTCGACCCCAAACTCGCCGAAGCGCATCTGCAACTCGGCAATCTCTACTCCGACCAAAATAAATATGGCCAAGCCATCCCGCAATATACGCGCGCGCTCGAGCTCAATTCCGAACTTGCCGACGCTCATTATCGTCTCGGCCAGGCTTACGTTCGCACCGGCGAAAAGGACCGTGCCCAGCAGCAGTTCCAGGTGTATCAGCGTCTTCGCGAACAACACCTCGCCGACCTCGACAGGCAGCGAGCGGAGATTCGGCAATTTGTTTATTCGGCGAAGGATTCCCCCACCGCGAAACCGTGATTTCCTTCGGCTTGTGCGGCGCGGGCAAGAAAAAAAGTTTCGGCGCGGCTGACGGATGTCTTGACACCCGTGCTGCCGCGTCGTAGCTTCTACCGAAAGCGTTCCAATGGAATGAGTTGCCATTCTTCATCGCGAAGCGCAATGCACAGGGCTCGCCTGGCCGCCGCGAAAGCATTCACTCCTCAGGAACTCGCGCACCACCTCGCTTGGACCCGCCGCGAATTTCTGCGTAGCGCCGCAGGAATCGCACTAGGCAGTTCCCTTCTGCCTTCCAGCCTGATTGCCCGAACGGGCATCCCCTCCGGCAAACGAAAAGTGGTGGTCATCACCTTCGGCGGCGGCGCGCGCGACCAGGAAACCTTCGCTCCCGAAGGCCAGGAAAACATTCCGCACCTGATGCGCGAACTCATCCCTCAGTCCGCCTTTTTCACGCAGGTGGTGAATCGCGGAATCCTTGGCCACTACGTCGCAACCGCCAGCCTGGCGACCGGCGTCTACGAAACGATCAACAACTTTGCTTCCCTTCCCCCTGAACATCCGACCGTCTTCGAATATTTCCGCAAGGACTTGAAGCGTCCCGCCTCCGATGCCTGGGTCGTCGCTCCCAGTAACGGGTTCAATCGCATTGGAGAAAGCAGCCACCGTTCCTACGGCGCGGGATTGGGCGCGAAAGTGATTCTGCCGAAGCATCTTCTGACGGCTGCAACGTCCGGCGGCGGTCCGCACTACGAACATCTCCTCCGCGACAACTATGAGACGCCCTTCTACACTCCGGAACTCGGAGGCAGCGAATTTGAATTGCAGCAATTGGGAATGATGCTGAAGCTCTCCGTTGACGACTTCAAGGCCCACGCGCTCACCTTGTCCAGCCCGGATGAGCTCTCCGTCTACATCGTTCGTCAGCTCATGCGGCAGCAAGCCCCGAGCCTTCTCTGGATCACCATGCACGATATCGATATCGCCCACGCCGGCGCCTACTCCCTTTACATTGACGGCATCCGCCGCACCGACCGTCTCTGCGCCGACCTCTGGAAGACCATCCAAACCGAGCCCGAATACGCCGGCAAGACAACCCTCTTCATTCTGCCGGACTTCGGCCGCGACTCGGACGACGATTCCGGTGGCAACGGATTCCAGCATCACCGCACCGGCGATGCGCTCTCCCGCACGACGTGGATGATGGCGCTGGGCGCCGGCGTTCGCGAGGGCGTGGTTTTTGACCGCGCGATGGAGTCGACCGATCTCGTCCCAACGCTCGGCTCCATGCTGGGATTTTCCGCTTCGCTCGCGCAAGGCAAACCGATACCGGAACTTTTGTAAATTTTATGCTTCCATCCAATCTCAAACAGGAGCAGTTCAATGGCTATCCGCCGGAAGCAAGAAAACTGGTCACCAACTACGTTGCAACGCTGCAACGCCTGCCGCTCAGCTTCTTGCCAAGCCTGTTGCGAGAGGTCATTGAATATGATTTCAAGTTTCCCGCCGAGCGCAAGGCATTGGAGAAGGAACTCGCCAATCTGCATTCCCTCTCTTCCGGACAAATCAAGGATTGGCTGCAAGGCTTCGCGCAAATCCGTCTTTCCTCCCAGCTTGAGAATTCCGATTGGGTCAACGCTCCCGGTCAATTTGTGGAACAGCTTTCATCTTATCTTTGGACTACTCACCAACTGGACGCCTTTCGAATCGCCGCGCTCGCATACGCGGATCGTTTACGCGCCGTTGTGCCGCCGGAGCCGCCTCCCGTGCCGCGCTTGGGAATCACCGTCATCGGTCAGGGAGTCGCCGCCCACGACGAGCCCCTCTTTCGCAAACTCCGCGCGCATGGCGCCTATTTCAGCGGCGTCAAGCCGGAGAACGGCCTCGAGCTCCTGCTCAGCGTAGTCGCCGCCCGCGCCAAGGCACATCCCTTTCCCTACGCCCACTGGTACATTGATGGCGGGCAAGCCGCGCCTCACGATCCCGCGCTTACTTGCGTCTCCTACCACGCGCTCGAACCAGTGCGCGCCGCTTTGTCCGCCAAAATTCGCGCGGAAATCCAGCGCCCTGGTATGGGACCGGAGGCGCTGCGCACGCGCCTCGCGCAACTTCGTCCTTCGCATCTTGGCCTCGCCAAAGCCGGCGACGCCGTGCTGGATCGCTTCCAGGTCAAGATGCTTACCGAAGGCTCCGGCACGCAGATTTTCAGCACCACCTTCGGGCAATGGACCGCTCGCGAAGCCCTGCGGCGCGCCCAGCCGCTGACGTTGCTGGTCCGCTTCGCCCCGCGCCAGCGTCAAAAGCCCATGAACGAGATGCTCTCCGCCAGCCGTGAAGTTGCCGAACTTGACCCTCTCGGCTCCTTGATCGATGCGGACATGGGCGCCTATTACAACTGGCTAAACCTCCAGCGGCTCGCGGGAGCCGATCAGTCTTCGTTCCTGGTCTGGTTCGAAGGCCATAACGAAGCCATCGCCATCGGACCTTCCTTGCCGCGCGGCACCGAATCCAATGCCGCCACTGGCTTGGATCAGCTCTTAAGCTGGGCGAGCTAGCACGCAACATTTTTCTAATTCACCGCCAGATTCTTAATGAATTCATGTTCCGCAAGCACGAAGGAAGACGAGCCGTTCCGAGGCAGGCCAAGTTAGTCCTGGTCGGGTCGAGGACTGGCGCCGTGCTCCGTAGGTTCGGCCTAGCTGTTGCTCCCCGTTTCCTCTAGGAGTGCCTCAATAGCCAAACCGTAAGCTGGTTTCCAGTCCCCGCCACTTCAAACCCATCGTGCCGATTTCCAGCAATGGGCTTACCTGCTCGCTTCCGATCAAGGATTATGTGACCGAATCGGCTGGCTGGACTTTCGGCAGTGACCATGGTCGACGAAGCCGGTAATCGCTGTAGAGTCCCAGCTTCCCATAGAGCCCCTGCCTACTCCACCTTTTCCAACCGAGTCCTGATCGCTCCCGGGCGCGCATCAAATGTCCCCGAATCTTCTTCTCTGCCCAGTCTCTGACAAACGAAAAGCATTCACTCTAATCGCCTACTGCAAAGTAGTTCACCCAACCGCGTAGGATCGGGTTGATCTGCTCGATCACCCCCTCCACCGGCTGGCTGATATTTTGTCGGAAGATCTCCTTTAGCTTTGCCACCAGGGCCGTCCGCTTCTTCAGCTTCGGCGC
>WNFR01002184.1_pt1 | contig 22283 bp, 15 predicted proteins | sample 5400221 | NCBI WGS metagenome assembly WNFR01 (sample SAMN13153357, study PRJNA577476) | soil metagenome | isolation source: 40 cm soil under Madrone tree | place: USA:California | collected 2016-06-14 | reverse complement strand
TGGAGACTCTTGCGCATGAATGTGGGCCATCCGCCAGTTGTTCAGAAACTTCCCGCCGCGCATCGTGTCGCGAAAATGCGTGCGCCAATCGTCAGACTTGTCCACATTCGCAATCGCTGCGGCGATGCCGCCTTCAGCCATGACAGTGTGCGCCTTGCCGAGGAGCGATTTACAGACGACACCAACCTTTACTCCTTGACCAAGCGCCTCGATCGCCGCACGCAAGCCGGCGCCACCTGCCCCGATAATCAGCACATCATGTTCGTGTGTTTCGTACTTCTCCATGTGCATACGTCATAGCAACCTCAGATCGCGTATCGCGCCTGTTGCCACTAACCTCACGTAAAGGTCAGACAGACCGACCGAGAACAAACTCAGCCACGCAAAAAGCATGTGGCGCTCGTTGAGAAAGCTGGTTCCACGCCACGCCGCATGGCGCTGGCTACCAAAGGCGGCGCAGGAAAAGCAATCAAGTTTGCCGCCAACAATATGCCTTAGCGAATGACAGGAGAATGTGTAAAGCGAGAGCAGAATAATATTGGTAAGCAAGACGAGGGAACCGACTCCAATCCCAAAGCCTCCCTCAAACCAGAAAGCGCGAATCGCGTCGTACCAGAGAACAATCAGGAAGATGAGAGCAAGGTAGAGGAAGTAGCGATGGAGGTTTTGTAATATGAGCGGGAACGCAGTTTCGCCACGGTATTTGTGAGGACGAAATTCGCCAACCGAACAAGCCGGCGGATCAAGAAAGAACGAACGATAATAGGCCTTGCGGTAGTAGTAGCAAGTGGCGCGGAAACCTAGCGGGCCACCAAGAATTAGAATCGCGGGAGAGAAGGGCCACCAGCGGGGCTTGATAAGAGGTGAATAGAATGGCGACAGGTAAGGACCCCATTCATAGTAAGCACCCTCTAAGGCTCGCCAGGTGGCATAGACACTGAAGGCGCCAAGTACAGCCACGACCGGGAGCAGTTCGAGCCACCACGCATCACGCCGCATTGTGGTTCCTAAACCACTACGCTTAACTGCGGTTCTCGATTCGGCCATAAGGGTACCGACAGATCTTGGTTTCTGTCCGTCTCCGTGTCCTCCGTGCCTCGGTGGTAATTAATGATTGCAGAAAAATCACCAAGCAGACACGGAGAGCACGCACCACGCAGTATAGTCAATGTTAATACTTCACGAGCTTGCCCTTCCATTCACGTATCGATGACGCGGCTAATCCTATCTCGTTTTCTTCTGGAGTCAAACAAATTACGTATGGCAGTTAGTTGGTCTTTGAAAATCGGTCAAGCGCCTCACTGGACCACCGTCAATCAAGGCTTGTCAGAGAGCTGTCTTATGCGAAAGTACACCGACATTAACGACCCACCTGTTAATATCAGAGATTCGTGTCCCTTTTTTTTTAACGCCGCAGCAAAATCAGAATGCCGGCGACAATGGCTAGCACTGCCAAGGCCGTTAACATTGTCGAGGAGAGTCTCACATTCAACAGCGGCAACAACCCTGTCAGAATTAACCAAATGCCCAGTAATAACAGCCCCACATTCCGTCCGACGAAACTTTCTGCAAATCTCATAGTCACTCCTTCACTGTCGAGAATTTTTCATAGCAATTAAGCCAAGCGAGCCGCGTGCCTAAGGCGCACAGCTTTCGATAGTGGATCTGAGCTGAATATTTCAAGAACTCATGGTGAAATGATTGCAACGCTTGTTTTTCCCTGCAATAAGCGACCTCTACGGCTCGGGATTCTGGACAACTGCAGCGAGTTCCGCCAAACGCTTTCGTGCTTCGTTAGCCTCAGACGTCCTTGGATACCGTCGTACGATTTCACGCCAGGAACTCCCGTCGTAATGAAACCGCTTTGTGGAACTAACGAAGATAAACCCTACACCTTGCCGGTTATAACGGTCCAGACCGCTATAGTTCAAAAAATAACTGAAGACTGGCGCGTCCAACGATCGTATCTCGCCTTCATTTATTCGACGCAACGCATCGCGTGACAGCCGCGCCGCTGCTTCCTCCGCCATGTCGCCGAACCTTAATAAGACCTCAGAACGCAGGGACGAACGCGGAAACAGATCGAGAAAAATTCTCGCGCGCGCGATACGATCAAACTCAGCAGAGCCCTTTATTAAACCGAGCAGCCTTTGCTCATCAACTCGAGAGGAAGAGGAAACTACTGCCTCGCGCTGAATCCACCCGTGAGTTCTGGATGTTACATTCACAAGAATGAAAACAATTCCGTCCTGGCTTCTTTTAACGCCGCGAATTGCGACCAGCCTGCCACGACCAAGTCGGTGCAGAAGTTTTCCTGACAATTGAGGTGTCGACCTGAGTGCCGATAATCGTTCATCGACAACTACAGCCAGACGCCCGCCCGCCGGCGGCCTCCTTCGCTGCGCAGAAGCATTGACCTGGAAGAATGATGCGTGAAGAAGAAGAAAAGTTAATAACCACAGCGACCACTGCTTCTTTGTTGCTCGTGGTCCGGCAAGTCGAAAAGTGTGCTTATTAGTTTTCAAGGCCCTGCCTCCTTTGCAAGGTGAGGTTGACTGAAGTGAACAAGGCTCGTAGGACGCGTGAGGTCTAGCGTGTTGCGCGTCGACGAGGTGCAAGCGCTGCAGCGAGTTCTACGTCCGCAGCGAGCAGTTTTTGAGCAAATTGCGCATGATGAAAATGACAGATAGCGACCGCGAGAGCATCGGCCGCGTCGTGTGGTTCAGGGATGGTTTTGAGTGAAAGCAACAAACGCACCATTTCCTGAACCTGGAGTTTCTCGGCATTGCCATAACCAACCACGGTCTGCTTGATGAGTCGCGGTGAGTACTCATGAATATCGAGGGCCGCGCGCTCCGCAACTAATAACATTACTCCGCGCACCTGGCCTAGCTTCAATGTAACTTTTGCATTCGTCGCGAGAAAAGCGTCTTCGATAGCACATGTATCAGGAATATGACGCGCGATGACTTCTTCGATCCCATCGCACATTTTCAAAAGCCGAGTGGAAAACTTCAGTCCTGATGAAGCACGGACGAACCCAAAGTCAACCAGGCGATAGTGGCGTCCGTTGCCTTCAATGACGCCCCAACCTGTCGTCTGGCTGCCGGGATCGATTCCTAAGACACGCATTTTAAAAAAGTAGACTTGGGCGCAAACAGTTGAAGCTAAGACATCAAGTGAACGGCGGGCAGTATACTACATCGCGAAGCTGCAACCCTGAAGCTTTTCCAGACCTGTTCTGAAGCCGCCTCCTGTCCAACTTACTGCGAGACGAAGAGCAGCTATCGAGCGATTCGTTAGAAGCGTGAAATTCGCAAGTGGGGATTGTGGATCCTCAATGTTAGAACGAACCATGTTCATTTAGAGGACCGCTCGCAATGCGACACTCAATGTCAGAACCGGTGAGCGGTAGCGACCGGGTCAAACGTGCGCCAGACTCGACTAAGGTTCACCAGCCTTTTGTCTCCGACTTGTATTCCTGGCGGGGGCTGGCAAAAACGATGCTTGAGTGCCATCACAGATTGACCCGGTCGCTACCGCTCCTCGGTTCTGACGTTGAGTCTTATGTTGCAGAGCCGTTTGACTCCTATCGATGAAACAGCAGCGGTCGCAATACAACACTCAACGTCAGAACCGAGGAGCGGTAGAGACTGTGGGAAAACTCGGGTGAAAAATTTTGCCGAAAAAATCTTGGGCCACATTTGACCTGTAAGCGATTTTTCCGATGCGTCGAATGGTTTATGATCCCCCGATTTTTCGAATTTCTGAGTTTTCCCACAGTCTCGGTAGCGACCGGGTCAATCTGTGATGGCGCTCAACGATCGCTTTTGCCAGCCCCCGCCAGGAATACAAGTCGGAGACAAAAGGCTGGTGAACCTTAGTCGAGTCTGGCGCACGTTTGACCCGGTCGCTACCGCTCACCGGTTCTGACATTGAGTGTTACATTGCGGCTGCTGCTAATGCCGTCGATAGGAGTCAAACAGATCCACAACCACTCAACGTCAGAACCGAGGAGCGGTAGCGACCGGGTCAATCTCTGATGGCACTCAAGCATCGTTTTTGCCAGCACCCGCCAGGAATACAAGTTAGAGACGCAAGACTGGTGAGTCGAGAGTCTGGCGCACGTTTGACCCGGTCGCTACCGCTCGCCGGTTCTGACATTGAGTGTTGCACTGCGACCGCTGCTTACGTCATCGATAGGAGTCAAACGGCTCTGCAACATAAGACTCAACGTCAGAACCGAGGAGCGACCGGGTCAATCGTGGGCGGCATTCAAGCAGCGTTCACCAAAACCTTGTGCAACCGCTAGCCCAGTCTTAGAAATACATTTGTTTTAGCGCAAATTAAATGAAGGCTTTCCAATGACTCACCCTCACCGCGAGTTCAACCCTGATCCTGTTCTGCTTGCTTACCTGATTACCTTTCGTGCCCTCTCATGGATTAGAATGAAGGCACATGGTCATGGGCAGGAGATTGTTGACACTACTCGGAGTTCATTGCCTTCGATTTAGTGAACGGCCAGGTCCTCACGGGTTCAACATCAAAAATGAATCAGCACCAAATAGCGGCTGGAGTCCAAAGGGTGCTTTGATTCGTGATACTCTGAAGCATTCAATCCCCCAATTTGCCAACTTCAGCGGCGCATTTCACGTAGGGACGTGAATACAGCCAGGTAATAATGACTTCAACAATATGAGTGAGCTTTTTGGATCCTTAACGGCAAGGTTGAGCAAAGCGTCCGGCTCAGTTGATGAGCAGCCGGTGCGGGCAGAAATCTTTAGCGTAGAGCGTCTCGAGCAATACGCCCAAACTCTCGCAGCCGAACACAAGACGGTTACAAAAAAGGGCCGAGCCCAACTGCTGCCACGTCTCGAGGACAACGGCCGCAAGCTCTTCGCCGCTTACCGCCTCCTCGTCGAAACTATTCGAAACGGTCGCGCAATATCTCCCGCGGGCGAGTGGCTCGTCGATAATTTCCATATCGTCGAGGAACAGCTACGCGAGATTCGCGAAGACCTGCCAAAGAGTTATTACCATGAACTGCCGAAACTCGCCGCCGGTGAGTTGAAGGACTACCCGAGAATCTACGCGGTTGCTCTTGCGCTCATCGCGCATACTGACTGCCGGCTGGACACAAACACGCTACGTCGGTTCATCGCCGCTTATCAAACTGTTGCGCCGCTCTCAACGGGTGAGTTGTGGGCCGTCGCTATCACTCTGCGACTGGCGCTGGTAGAAAACCTTCGCAGACTTGCGTTGCTGATCGTTGGGGCCCGCGAAGAACGCGAAGAAGCCGACAAGCTTGCGGATAAATTACTGGAACTCGCCTCGCGGCAACCTCACACGCTTGTTCCCCTAATCTCCGAGCGCCTCGGAAAGCGCGATGAGATACCGAGTACATTTGTGGTGCAACTCACCCAGCGCCTGCGCGAACAGGATCCGGCCGTGATGCCGGTTACAGACTGGCTTGAAAAACAACTGGCGCTGCAGAACACCAACATCGAACAGATAATTCATGCTGAACACCAACGCCAGGCCGCCACTCAGGTTACCGTCGGCAATATCATTACCAGCATGCGTTTGCTCTCGACGCTCGACTGGCGAGACTTCTTTGAAAGCGTCAGCCTTCTGGAACCGCTGCTGGGAAAGGATCCAGCCGGCGCTTACTCAAAGATGGAGTTTGCGACGCGCGATCGCTACCGCCACGTCATTGAAAGAATCAGCAAACGAACTCTGGCAAGTGAACTTGAAATCGCTCGACGCGCTGTGAAACTGGCGGAAGACGCTGCGAAGAGAGAGAAGGAAGCCGGACCCAGGCGCCATGTTGGTTATTATTTAGTCGATACGGGGTTAGGCCATTTGGAAGCCGCCTTCGCTTACCTTCCCAGTTTAAGCGAAAGATTTCACCGCTACGTCCTGCGCCATGCCACTGGCACTTACCTTGGCACGCTCGCCCTTCTTACTCTCATGCTTACAACTTTGCTTGTCAGCGCAATGTACAACGCCGGCGCACGCTGGTCGGTTCTCATTGCGGCGTCGCTGTTGGCGTTGATTCCCGCAAGCGATCTTGCCTCGACGGTGTTGAATTGGGACGTCACACACTTGTTTCCGCCCAGGCTGCTGCCAAGGATGGAAACAAAGGAAGGTATTCCGCTAGAAGCTTGCACCATGGTTGTCGTCCCGACGATCCTGTCGAGCGAATCACAAGTGGCAGAGTTGGTCGAGCGACTCGAGATCCATTTTCTCGCGAACCCGGATGAGCATATCTACTTCGCAGTGCTGAGCGACTTTCCGGATGCTGATTCTGAAGAGACACCAGCCGATTCGCTGCTGCTCCACGCCGCCAGGTCTGGCGTCGACGAACTCAACCGGCGTCACGGTAAAGAAAAACCCGTGCGCTTTCATCTGTTTCACCGTCGCCGCGTTTGGAATGCAGGTGAAGATAGATGGATGGGTTGGGAACGCAAACGTGGAAAGCTACAAGAATTTAACTGGTTACTGCGAGGGGCCCACGATACAAGCTTCGTAGTGCAGACCGCTGATGCGGCATTCTTATCAGCTATACGTTATGTCATAACGCTCGATTCTGATACCCAACTCCCGCGCGACGTAGCACGCAAGCTAGTCGGCGCTGCAATCCATCCGCTCAACCGGCCGATATTAGATCCTTCGGTCAATCGGGTCACCTACGGGTACGGAATTGTTCAACCCCGAGTCAGTATTTCGCTTAGTAGCGCTTCGCTTTCGAAGTTCGCTCGAATCTTTTCGGGTAATACAGGGATCGACCCGTACACCACCGCCGTGTCCGATGTATATCAAGATCTTTTTGGCGAAGGAAACTTTACCGGTAAGGGCCTCTACGACGTCGACGCCTTCGAAGCGGCGATGAGCAACCGCGTTCCTGAAAACTACTTACTCAGCCATGATCTGTTCGAGTCGCTGTTCGCCCGCGCCGCGCTTGCGACAGACATCGAGTTGCTTGACGAGTACCCGAGTTCCTATGACGCATATGCAAAACGGCAGCATCGTTGGACGCGCGGTGACTGGCAAATCCTGCGCTGGGTTTTTCCCAAAGTTCCCGACGCAAACCGCCATAAGGTCCCCAATACACTTCCCCTAATCTCTCGTTGGAAGATCCTGGACAATCTGCGTCGGAGTTTGGTTGCGCCGGCGATGTTTCTGTGGCTGGTAGCCGCCTGCGCTATTTTTCCCGGCTCACCGCTTATGTGGAGCCTGTTTGTCGTCATAGCGATAGCTTTCCCTGTTTATCTCCACGTTACCACGAGCCTCATGATCCATCCCCTGGGAATTCCCTGGACCAGCCATTTCTGGAGTGTCTGGGGCGATGTGCGGACAAACACCGCCCAGGTGGCCTTATCGATCATATTGTTACCGCATCAGGCGTATCTGATGTCCGACGCCATTGTTCGCACGATCTATCGAAAACTAATCTCGCGAAAGAAACTACTTGAATGGGTAACGGCTGCTGAGGCAGAAAGAGCCGCCCGCCGGGATTTCTCTTCCTTTTTCTGGTCAATGTTGCCGGCTGAGTTACTTGCGCTACTGGCTGTCGGAATTACTCTGATCCTGAGACCGCGGGCCCTGATAGTGATGAGCGCGTTTGCCGTCATCTGGAGTGTTTCGCCAATCGTCGCTTATCTGATCAGCATCCCACGACCTCCTGAGCGCAAGCTCATACGCCCTCAAGATCTAGGCTTCGCACGACTCATAGCGCGGCGGACCTGGCGTTTTTTTGAGGTCTCAGTGGGCCCTGAAGACAACTGGCTTCCTCCTGATAATCTCCAGGAAGATCCTGTTCCGGTTATCGCCCATCGAACCTCTCCGACAAACATTGGACTGCTGTGCCTCGCTACTGTGTCGGCGCACGATCTCGGTTATCTGGGGTCACTGGAGTTTCTCGAGCGTCAGGAACTGACGTTCGCAACAATGGCCAAACTAGGAAGTTTTCATGGGCATTTCTTCAATTGGTACGACACAAAAACGCTCGAGCCCCTCTTACCACAATACATATCGACGGTTGATAGCGGAAATCTTGCCGGTCATCTCATAGCGATCAAACAAGCGTGCATCGAGATGCCGGACACTAAACTTTTTGGCGATCGTGTTCTTGACGGACTTGCAGATACCATCCGTGCGATCTCTATCGAAGCGGGAAGGCTCGGTACTTCACGACAGCGGACAGAAGTTGTCACCGTCACTCAATTGCGCAACGAGATTGAAGCCTGTCAAGAGCTTCTCGCCATGGATGCTCGCGACAATTTACCTTCGTGGTTCCTGCTCTTTGAATCACTGAGGCGCCACGTTTCGGAGATCGAAGATATCGTCAGTGCCCTTTCTCATGAGCACGGCGCAACAAACTTCATGGAAGTGCGTTGGTGGGTCGGCGCTCTTGAGCACCAGGTAAGTTCCTATCGCCGCGATGCAGACGCACTCGCGGGGTGGGGTCGCTTGCTCTCACAGATTCAAGCGGAGATTGCCGAAGACGGACCTGACAAACTGACTCAATGGCAACCGATCGCCAGCCTTCTTCATACTGTCCCCACCCTGGCCGAAGTGTCTGAGATCTGTGACAGTGCGTTAGTCCAACTCTCCGCTCTGCAAAACGAGCGGGGAAGCCGATTAGAAAATAGTTGTGCGAAACTAACAAAGGCGCTTGAAGAAGCAGCAGGTGCAGCGGAAGACGTCTCATCGAGACTTAGCCTTTTGGCCTATACCTCACAAAGAATTACGGAAGAGACGGACTTTAAGTTTCTTCTCGATCCGGAACGAAAGGTATTTACCGTTGGCTACAACGTTACGGCACTCCACGCGGATAATTCCTACTACGATCTGCTCGCCTCAGAGGCGCGGCTTGCCAGCTTTGTGGCAATCGCGAAGGGAGACGCGTCGCAGGAGCATTGGTTCCGATTGGGCCGTCAGTTTACTTCGGTCGATGGCGGGCTGGCACTGATCTCTTGGACCGGCACCATGTTTGAGTATTTGATGCCACTCCTGGTCATGCGCAACTACCATGACACCCTTCTCGACCAAACTTACCGCACAGTCGTAAATAGACAAATTGAATATGGCCAGGAACGCGGTGTGCCATGGGGCGTATCTGAAGCCGCCTACAACGCCCGCGACATTCAATTGAATTATCAATATGGTCCATTCGGCGTCCCGGGCCTGGGTTTGAAGCGTGGCTTGATTGAGGACCTGGTAGTAGCTCCCTACGCGACAATGCTCGCCGCTGAGGTTAATCCCCTGGCGGCGATGGACAACTTGTATCGCTTAGAGAGAGAAGGAGCGCTCGGAGCATTCGGGTTTTATGAATCGATCGACTATACGGCCGAACGCCTACCGCAAGATCAAAAGCGGGTTTTAATTCGCGCCTTTATGGCCCACCATCAGGGTATGAGCCTTGTGGCACTCGCTAACGTCCTGCATAACGATCGAATGGAGAAGCGTTTCCACTCCGATCCATCGATTCAAGCAACCGAGTTGCTGTTGCAAGAGCGTATTCCTATAGGCGTTCCTGCTGCGCATCCTCGCGCTGAAGAGGTCTTGACCGGCCGGGTCGTACAGACGCCACAGGGAATGATCACGCGCGTGTACGACAATGCCGATCAGGAAACGCCTCGCACGCAGTTGCTCTCGAATGGAACATACAGCGTCATGGTTACGTCAGCCGGCGCAGGCTATTCCAACTGTGGTGGCAACGCCGTCACACGCTGGCGGGAAGACGTGACCCGAGACAACTGGGGAACGTTCATCTATCTTCGGGATGTGCGAAGCGGCGCCGTCTGGTCCGCGAGCTATCAACCGGTTAATAAGCGACCGCTGTCTTACAAGGTTGCGTTTTCAGAAGACAAAGCAGACTTCTGGCGCAGTGACGGCGGTATAGAGACCCACATGGAGATCGTCGTCTCGGCCGAGGATAACGCGGAAGTCCGAAGAGTTTCGCTCACAAACAATTCAGTACGCACCCGTGAGATCGAGCTTACTAGTTACGCCGAAATCGTTCTCGTGCCACCCCAAGCCGATGCGGCTCACCCGGCTTTTAGCAATCTGTTCATCGAGACTGAATTCTTCGCAATGGAGAATGCTCTTCTTGCCCATCGCCGCCAGCGATCGAGTACTGACGAGCAGATCTGGGGTATTCACGTAGTGGTTGTCGAGGGAGACCTGGTGGGAGCGGTGCAGTACGAAACCGACCGGGCGCGATTCCTGGGCCGGGGTCACACTCCAGCCGATCCAGTTGCCGTCGTCGAAGATCGGCCACTCTCAAACACAGTAGGCCCCGTCCTCGATCCTGTATTTAGTTTGCGACGGCGCGTGCGAATCAAACCCAATCAAACTGTTCGCTGCTCGTTCAGCACCGCCGTCGCGCACTCACGCGAAGAGGCACTCATGCTGGCCGACAAGTATCACGACCCAAACACTTTTGAACGCGAACTTCGACTGGCCTGGACGAAGGCCCAGGTTGAGATGAGTCACTTGAATATAGATGCGGAAGAGGCCCACCTGTTTCAGCGCCTGGCGGCCCGTATTGTCTATTCAGATCCCTCTCTGCGCCCACGCCCTCATGTGCTCGCCCTCAATACCAAAGCACAATCGAGTTTGTGGGCCTATGGCATCAGCGGCGACTTGCCGATTCTCGTCGTGCGGATCGACAAAGCCGACGATCTTCCTACCGTGCGAAAGATCGTTCGGGGTCATGAGTATTTGCATTACAAGGGACTGCAGATAGATCTTGTAATTCTCAACGACACTCCAACCAATTATTTACAGTCACTGCAGAAAGAACTGGAGGCGATGGTGCGCACCAGTGGTCTGCAGAGTTTGCAGGACAAACCCGGCGGCGTCTTTTTGCGGCGTGCTGATCAGATGCCTGAGTCAGATCGCATCCTGCTTCACTCCGTCGCAAGAGTGGTGATCGTGGCCGATCGGGGACTGCTTGAAGATCAGATCGAACGGCCACAGGTGACGGAAGTATTGCCGGCTCCGCTCGTTCCGCGTCTGCCTTCGCAAACCTATCCCGAACCCACCGTTGCGCCGCCTGAGTTAACTTTCTTCAACGGGCTCGGCGGATTCCATCAGGGTGGGCGCGAGTATGTGATTCTGCTGGGCGCCGAACAATGGACACCTGCACCGTGGTCTAACATTGTCGCGAATCAAAAACAGTTTGGGTTTCAGGTAACAGAGAGTGGCGCCGGCTATACCTGGTCGGTCAATAGCCGCGAGAACCGCTTGACGCCATGGTCCAATGATGCCATCAGCGATCCGCCGGGAGAGATCGTCTACCTGCGCGATGAGGACACCGGCAGTATCTGGTCTCCCACTCCCTTACCGATTCGCGAAAGAGAACCCTACATCATCAGACATGGCCAGGGCTATAGCGTTTTCGAGCATACCAGTCACGGCGTTTCCCAGGAATTACTCCTCTTTGCTCCGCTTGATGCGCCGGTCAAAATTTCCTTGCTTCGTCTGCGTAATCGCACTGGGAGAAAGAGAAGGCTATCGGTAACGCTTTATAACGAGTTGGTACTGGGTGTGCAGCGAACTACTTCCGCGCCATACATTATCACCGAGATTGATGAAGATGCGGGAACTATCTTTGCCCGGAATCCTTTCAACAACGAATTCTCTGAGCGCGTCGCTTTTGCCGCGACAAATGAGAAGGTCTCCAGCGCGACTTGTGATCGCAAAGAGTTTCTGGGCCGCAATGGCACCCTGGCACGGCCGGCGGCCTTGCGTCGAGTGAGATTAACTGGACGCGATGGCGCCGGATTGGATCCCTGCGCCGCGATACAAACCGTAATAGACCTGGCTCCGCACGAGGGTCGCGAAGTTGTCTTCTTGTTTGGCGAGGCTGAGTCGAAAGAGGAAGCGCAGTCGGTGGTTACCAGATTTACGAATGCTGGAAACGTTAACGAAGCATTTGAGGGTGTGCTCAACAACTGGGACAGTCTCCTCGGTACTGTAGAAGTAAGAACGCCCGATACGGCAATGGACACGATGCTCAATCGTTGGCTGTTGTATCAAACGCTGTCATGCCGCGTCTGGGCGCGTTCGGCCTTCTATCAATCTGGCGGGGCGTTTGGTTTTCGCGATCAGTTACAAGACGTGATGGCGCTGGTCTACAGCAGTCCGGCTATCGCTCGAGAACAGATCCTTCTGGCCAGCGCTCACCAGTTCAAAGAGGGCGACGTGCAACACTGGTGGCATCCACCATCGGGACGGGGAGTGCGCACGCGTTTTTCTGACGACCTGCTGTGGCTTCCGTTTGTGACTGCGTTTTATGTAAATGTTACTGGCGACTCCACGGTCCTGGATGAAGTTGTTTCGTTCCTCGAGCAACCTCTGTTGCGACCTGAGGAACAGGAGGTTTACACACAGCCTTCCGTCTCCACTGAGTCAGCCACGGTTTTTGAACATTGCGTTCGCGCTCTCGACCGCAGTTTGCCAGTGGGCCAACACGGTTTGCCTTTGATGGGTTCGGGTGATTGGAACGACGGTATGAATCGGGTGGGCCATCTCGGCAAGGGCGAGAGCGTCTGGGTGGGCTGGTTTCTTTATACAACTCTTGCCGCTTTTTCGCCTTTCTGCGATGCGCGAAAACAGAAGGCGCGAGGCAACCGCTATCGCAAGCACTTGGAGAATCTCGAGAAAGCGCTGGCCGAAAAAGCCTGGGATGGGGATTGGTATCGTCGCGCTTACTTTGACGACGGGACGCCGCTCGGCTCGGTGCAGAACGATGAATGTCGTATCGACTCGATCGTCCAATCGTGGGCCGTTATCTCCGGCGCCGCCGAGAGTCATCGAGCACAACGGGCCATGGCTGCGGTTGAAGAATATTTGATCCGCCGCGGTGATGGCCTGGTTATTCTCTTCACACCGCCGTTCGACAAGGGCAAGTTGGACCCCGGTTATATCAAGGGTTACGTTCCTGGCGTACGTGAAAATGGCGGACAATACACTCATGCCGCTCTCTGGACCTTGATTGCGTTTGCCATGCTAGGCGATGGTGAGCGCGCCGGCGAATTGTTTTCGCTGCTAAACCCAATCAATCACTCTTCGACACGTGCAGGCCTGCATAAGTACAAGGTCGAACCTTACGTTGCGGTAGCCGACGTTTACGCGGTCCCGCCGCACACGGGTAGAGGCGGGTGGACCTGGTACACGGGTTCCGCAAGTTGGATGTATCGAGCCGGGCTTGAATCGATACTGGGTTTCCAGCTACGGGGAGAGCAACTGAAGATCGATCCGTGCGTGCCCAGATGGTGGCGCGACTTTGAGATTATTTACCGGCGTGGTCGTACGACCTATCGTATTAAAGTGGAAAACCCACTCGCCGTCAGTCGCGGCGTCGCCAGTGTAGAACTAGATGGCACAACACAAGCCGATGACATACTACTTCTTGCTGACGACGGACAAGGCCATTCGGTACGTGTTGTGCTGGGCGAGAAGGCGAAGTCTGATGAAGATAAACGCGACGCTGATCTAACGCAGGAGCAAAGCACTGGCAGCAATTAATACGAAATTCTCTTCGCAGAACTATCAACCAGAAGACCGAAAACGATGAATGGCAAACTCATATCGTCAACTTACTTCTTACCTCCCTCGAAATTCGTATAGAGCACATCAGCCAGAGCGCAAAGCGTGACGCGCTTCGGCAATTCAGGGAGTGGAGCAGGAATATCAACCGAGGAATTACCAACCAACTTCGCCGCCCCGAGTCGTGTCCATCCTTTGCCAAAATCTGCGTAAATAGGAACGAGCATGCGGAAGTTATCCGAAACACCCGATTGCGCAATGTGGATGTTAAGCATCGATTTGCCGTCTTTTGAGCCCGTCTGATAAGTGAGCTTATATGCCGGGACATCAGTGCCGTAGACCCACTCATTAAAGAACCAGTCCATGCGTCCGTTCTTATCGAGATCCATTGCCGGTGTCATGTGCTTTTCGACGGCGCGCTTGAAGTCTTCAGTTGAGACATTTTTATTGAAGTTGGTCTGAACAAAGTCACTCATCATCTCACGGAACCGCGCATCACCACCGCCGCGGTGATCAAACATCATCATGCGGATCATGTGCAGGATGTAAGCGCCCTTCGGATAAATCATCGAGCGCGCGATATTCGGCGTTTTTCCACTATCAAGGCGATAGCCTTGAGTGACAGGTCCGACCGTATATGGCTTGTGGCCTTTGGTCCATGGTGTGGCATCCGTGATCATTTTGCGCTGTTCTTCCCAGAAATCGAGAAACTTCGCCATATCCTTGCGCACGTACTGGACGTAGAGCGACGTTGAGAATTCTGCAAACCCTTCGCTCATCCATTGATCGCGATAGCTGTCCCAACCGATGACATGTCCCCACCATTGATGCGCAGTCTCATGAGGGCCAACGTATCGCCAAAAGCGATCGGCACCCATCTTGGCCCCCATCAATTGCGTGCGTTGCGTTGTATCAATGAAAGCCGTATAGGGCATGTAGATTAGCGTCGGCCACGCTTGGCCAAAGTTCCATGCTGGCTGCTGGGTGATGGCGATCCGCGTGTATGGCAGTTTTCCGAAATATGCAGAATAGATCCGCGTGGCATTCTGAGTATCGTTCAAGGCTGCATCGGCCATGCTCGCTGTCGTGATATTTCCAGTTATGCCGGTCATGTGCCATTTCTCTCTTCCCAGTTCATCGAGTTGGAGCTGTAGGTCCTTCAACTCGTCTGGCACTTCCTTATTAGCGTAAAACTCGAGTCCGTATCCGGTCTCCTTGTCTGCTAATTCCTTTTTTATGAACTTGCCATAGTTGAAGCCTGTAACAGCCAGTTCCGTGCTTCCGCTAGTCCACTTCGCTATCTTGAACTCCCCCTCAAGTGTTTCCGGTCCCGCGGGAGCGCCCGTACCTATGAAGACAAAATCTTTCGGATAGCTAAAGGTCAATTCGACGATTGCGCGATCACCGAAATGCCCGCTGTTGTTCGGATACCAGGATTCCCGCGGAATCAAAATGAAGTTGCCGCCGCCAGAATCCTTAAGGGCTTCATCGCCGTCATATTCCACCGAAAATACAACCGTCTGCCCGCGTTCCAAAGGCTCTGGAAAGATCACGCCAAAATCGGCGTCATCGTCCTTGCCTTCCTGAACAAAGTTGAGTTCTCGCCCCTGTTCATCGAGCACTCGGCTGACTCGCAGTGTGCGATAAAGATTAAATGGCAGCACACGCAACCCCGCGACTAGAGGTTTAAGTGTAAGGCGATCCCTGGCAGTGATGCGCGTTCCGCGAATTGCACCGTGAATTTCGTGACGCGTGATGTCGTAAAGGCGGCTATCCTGGGCGTCCAAATCGATGCTCTTTTCATATTCACCGCGCAGATGAAATGACGTCCAGATACCTGCCTCGGTATCGCTAAAACTGTAGAGGGCAACCTCCTCAGGCGAGATCTCCGGCTGGCTTAGCGGATCCAGCACGAAGGCCAGTTTGTCAAACCGCCCGCCGCCCGGAAAAGCCATGAAGAACCCAGGTCTCTGCGGCCCATAAAGATCTTCCAATGTGCGCAGATCGGCGTTGTAGTGCACCTGTTTCCGAAGTAACGTTTGAATCTCGTGATAGGCATCGCGCGCGCGCGCCGTTTGGGTCCCGCTTGAGTTCATTTGAACGCCCGGCGACTGCTTGATCTCCTGAAAGGTGCCGTCGCTAAACCGCATCACAAGACGGGTGAAGTGTTCGGGCTTTGGCTCCGTCGAACCAGTAAATCGGGCGAGGCTGCGTTGTTCAATATCGGTGGGTGGTGTCAACGTCATCTCAACATCGCCGAGAAACACAGCCCCTACGACGTGTCCTTCAACTGGAGTCAGAAAATAGATTTCGCCGTTGTTAAATTTGAACGTTGCGGCGTCGCGCGTTAGAACTACTCCATTAACTGTCGCGACCTGGCCATTGAAGTCTTCAGGCTGGTCCGCTTTGTTACGCAGATGCTGATAAACGGAATCGCTGTTCGCTTTTACCGCGACAAGTGATTGGGAAGTAGTGGTCTGGCCGTCGAGGACTGAAGACACGGAAAAGAGGAAAACGAGGAACCGTAAAGCATGCTTAGTCAGAGTTGTCGGAAAGGTCAACGAAAGCTCTGCCTCACGCTGCCGCCATATCGGCTTCGCTGATATCGAAGTTTGCCGAGACCTTCTGCACATCATCATGGTCCTCCAATGCTTCCATCAACTTCAGCATCTGACGAGCCTCAGCGCCTTCGACGCGAACATAAGTCTGAGGAACCATTTCAATTTCGGCAACTTGTGGCTCGATCCCAGCCTGCTTAACCGCAGCAACGACCGAATCAAAGTTGTCAGGCGAAGTTATGATTTCGAAATTGTCTTCATCGTCACGGAGATCATCGGCGCCCGCGTCGATCACAAGATCAAATAACTCCTCCTCGGGTTTGGCTGACTTGTTGACGACGATGTAGCCTTTCTTATCAAACATCCAGCCGACCGAGCCACTCTCCCCCAGGTTACCGCCATTCTTGGAAAAGATATGCCGAATTTCCGCGACTGTGCGATTGCGATTGTCGGTCATGGATTGAATGAGCAGTGCGACACCGGACGGACCATAACCTTCATAGGTGATCTCTTCGTAGTTCACACCCTCTTCTTCGCCGGTACCGCGTCGAATTGCCCGTTCGATCGTGTCGTTGGGCATGTTGCCGGCCTTGGCGTCGAGCACCGCCTTGCGCAATCGAGCATTCCCTTCGGGGTCGCCCCCACCGGAGCGGGCCGCCACGGTTATTTCCTTGATGAACTTTGTAAACAGTTTGCCGCGCTTGGCATCGAGCGCGCCCTTCTTGTGCTTAATACTGTGCCACTTCGAATGTCCGGACATTTTTCCTGAGTCCTCTTGAGATTACACTGTGGGTTCCGCGGCACCGCAATATATCAAGACTTACCGCATCTTTGCACGCGAGGAAAACTGAGAGTAGTGTCCTAACTTAACGTACTGTAGGGGGCGTCCCTCCGTGGGTGCCCCCTGTTCTGCGCGACTGGGGGCGCCCACGGAGGGACGCCCCTACATACAAACCGATCACTTTAGTTGTTGGTATTCCTTTTTTGCCTCGACGAGAATCGGTAAATCCTGATCGGCATCCTTCCAAAATGCAAAGAAGTCTTGATACTCTTTCCGGCTCGTGGCCATATCTCCACTAATGGCCGCCGCCCTGGCCTTGCCAAGATGTGCCAATGTATGCAGAGGCGAGATGCCATCCACTCCGCGGTGATCGATGATCTTTTGAAACTCGCCCGCGGCTTCATTTCCCTTCCGCTGCAGCAAGTATAGGCTCCCCCGCAAGTAATTGTTGCCGACTCCGGCAACGATACCGAGATCGTAACCGCGAACTGCTTCGAGCAACTGTGTCGCCTCTGCGGCATTTCCATGGTTTCTCTCCATCTCCGCCCGGATCAGAGGCGCTACCATAGAGGCCACCACTGTGTCCTTGGGGTAAAGCTTCAAGGACTCATCTAGTAGGGATTGGGCTCGAGGCAGATCATTGCAAGTTGCAAAAACGAGAGCGGCAAGCGGAGTGCTGATCCTCCCACGAGACAAGGCCAGCCCATTGGTGACATGTTCCCTGGCCTGCTGACACTTCCCAAACAGCGCCGCATTCGAACCAAGAACAATCATTACTTGAGCAGCATTTTCCTTTCGATCCTGGGTCTTGAATAGATCCAAAGCGCGCCTGGTGAGATCCTCGGCCTTCTTCAACTGACCAAAAAACATCGCCGTGGCGGCCAGGGTCGAAGTCATATCTGCTTCTTCGGGTTTTCCGCTGGCCCACTGGACTTCGCTGTCCATTGTCGTTCGGTCACCCCGCTGAAGCGCAAAAAAGTAATTATTGAAGTGTGCACTTGCCGCATCCGGATTGATGGTGCGCAAGTCTTTATTGGCTTGCTCGGCTTCATCGAAGCGATTCAACCCGATAAAAGTGGTTATAAGATTATCTCGGGCACTCGTATTGTTTGGACTGAGTCGTACGGCTTCGAGAGCTTCTTTTAAGGCTTCTTCATAGCGACCGAGAAACGAGTAATTGAGAGAGAGATTGTTGTGTGGAATGAAATCGTTGGGGTAGAGGCGCGCCCACGTCTGTAGCACCTCGAACGCTTTATCGATCTCACCGGAAACATAGTTGTAGTATTTCTCGGAAATATAGAGCTTCTCTCGTTCGCTTACTCGTTCACGAAGATCGAAAGCTTTTTGGACATACTCCCTGGCCAACTCGAGTTCGGTCTGGTTACCGTAAAACACCGCTATTCTGGCGTAAGCCATGGCGAAGTTGGGATCCAACTCGACTGCCCGCTTATAAAGCGCAACTGATTCCCGCGCTCTACCCCTGGTTCGTTCCTCATTACCCATCGCGTAGGCCTTTAGAGCCTCCAGGGAAGAGGTAGTAGCCTGTTCAATGGGTACTTCAAACTTCTTGACTGAGCTCAAAGACTCGCCCAGTCTCATGCGCAGGTTTGAGGCTGCTATTCCCAAAGACGAAAGTACTTTCTCTTTGCTTTCTGCCTCAATCTGCTCACGCGCCAGGGGATCGCCCGTGTGAGCGTTGAGGGCATCCAGGGTGATCACGTAGTGACTGCCGAGACTGGAGATTGAGCCGGAGAGCATTGCTTTAATTCCCTGGCGCTCGCAGATCTCTCGCCCAACGTCCTTCGTGATGCGATCATCGGGAGATCGGCCCATGAAGCGCAGTGTTTCTCGTACACGCTCTTCTGGGAAAATATTTAAGAATGGCGATTGGCCCAGTTGCACGGCAAGGGCCTGCTTTAGAGTGCCGTCGAAAACAGGTTCGCCCGTGGAGTTAATGAAGTCAGCCAACAGCACCGTATCTTTATCACTCATCAGGGCTTGGGCGTGACCAAAGTAGAAAAAAACCAGAGCGCCGACTATTAACACGAATGCGCAGGCAATCAGACTTGCGCCCAGCTTGTGTCTCTTAATCTCGCCAACGATATATTCAGCGCTTGACGCGTGGGTTACGGTTCGCTCGGCTGTAGGTAAGATTCTGTCGGGAACTGTGGGAGGCCCGGGTACCACATTGATTCCCGATTTCGTGAGGCTCTCAGGCGAAACTGATCGTTCCAACTCCGCTTCGAATTCAAGCCGCTGTTTCAGCCGCCGCAGGTCAGTGAGCAGTTCCTTTATTGTTTGATAACGTTCATCTCGGTCTTTGCGCAGTGCTTTGGTCACGATCCAATCGAGTTCCGGCGGCACACTGGGAGCGAAGCGGGCGATCGGTGGCGGCTCTTTTTGCGTGATTGCAACAACGACATCCGTCGATGTTTCCCCGTCGAAAGGAGTTCGTCCCGCAATCAACTCATACATCACTACGCCGAGGCTCCAGATGTCTGTGCGAGCGTCCACTGGTTTTCCGCGCGTTTGCTCCGGCGACATATAATGGGCCGTACCCATCACCACTCCGGCATCGGTTTGGACCATGACGCGGGTAGCCGCCTCGCCATCGGAAGGAGTTTTGTCTGTTGCATTCTCGGTGAGCTTGGCGAGACCAAAGTCGAGCACCTTGACGTAGCCATTGCGGCGAATCATGACATTGTCAGGCTTGATGTCGCGATGGACGATGCTGGCTGCGTGTGCTTCTTCGAGGGCGCTGGCCACTTGAACTGAGATATCCAGGATCTCTCGAATCTCGAGCGGTGAGGCGGTCATCTTCCGCCGCAGAGTTACGCCGTCAATGAACTCCGTGGCGATAAAATGCCGGCCATCGTCAAACCCTACTTCATAAATCGTGAGAATGTTCGGATGATTCAAGGCGGAGGCAGCACATGCCTCCTGTTCGAAACGATTAAGCCGATCTCGGTTAGTCGTAAACTCCTCACCCAGAATCTTGAGCGCGACTCTGCGGCCGAGTTTCATGTCTTCTGCCAGATAGACCTCACCCATTCCGCCGGCCCCCAGCTTTTCTAAAATGCGGTAATGAGAAATCCTGCCAGCTTCCATATCACTCATCTCACCTTAAAAATACATTCGTCGCCCTGAATCGAATGCTTTACCACGCTGGTTTGTTCCTACATCGTCGAGGTTAACTGGCCCGCACCTCGCAGCAACGTTCCGGCAATCGCCTGCTGAAAGAGCCATAGTATTAAGAATGCCACGATTGGTGAGATATCCATTGCTCCGAGTGGCGGTATCATTCTTCGCAGCGGGCCGAGCAGTGGCTCGGTAGCGTTAACCAAAAACCGCATTATGCGGTTTGAATAACTGACCATTCCCCAGGAAAAGATGAAAGCAAGACGCTAAGCGTCCCTGCGATTGTGGAAGCCAATTGCAACACAAAATATCCCAATAGAATGGCTAACAATATGACGACCAGGGGCGAATACTTCGGATCGACTCCAAACCCCATCAGGGCGCGTCGCACTGGCAATACGAAGGGATCAGTTAGCCTTCTGATCGTCAAAGAAATCCAGGCAAAAGGATTTAGATCGGCGTAGTTTGCGATCATTCGAAATACCATTAGCAGGATAACGGCAATGATGACAGCGGTAACGGCCCAGTTCACAAACAATAAAGTGCGACTAATAATTATCATGTTGTCCCTGGAAAATTTCCCTTCTGATCTGAACGTCAGGTCCGTGGGAGTCGTTCCCCGAAAATTGCGGTGCCAATACGTACCATGGTTGCACCCTCTTCGATAGCGACTGCAAAATCGTGAGTCATGCCCATCGATAGTTCGCCCTTGCCATTGTGAAAGGAATCCTGTTTAGCAAGCTCGTCTCGGAGTTCACGCAGCTTGCGAAAATACGGCCGCGCCTTTTCGGGATCCTCAAAGAAAGGCGGCAACGTCATCAGCCCGCTCAACCTGAGGTGCTGACACTTATCCAGACTTCGAACCAGATCCAATAGACCAGGCTCATTTATACCCGACTTTGTTTCCTCTTGCCCAAGATCCACTTGAATGAGCACCGGCAATTCTTCCCTTCCCTCTTCAGAGCACAAGCGATCAAGACGCAGCGCCAGCTCGATCGAGTCGAGAGAATGAATAACGTCAAACAGCTTCAGTGCTCGGCGGGCTTTGTTTGCCTGCAGGTGCCCAACCAGATGCCAGCGCGCTTTGCTGCGACCGACTTCAACGATCTTCGGCTCAGCTTCCTGTAAACGGTTCTCCCCAAAGTCAGTCAAGTCAAGCTCGAGGGCTTCTCTTATCGCACTGGCGGGATGCGTTTTGCTAATCGCGATGAGCGTGATCTCTTCGGGCGTACGATCGCAAGAGTGTGCCGCTGCCTCAATACGTGTGCGTACGACCCGCAATCGTTCACTTAAACCGCCGTCGGCCCTTTGTGAGTCTGTCATATTAGCCAACAACAAGATCGCAATAGAATCATAATAATCGACTGCCAACGTCATCAACAAACGGTTTTAAACTCGAGCTACCGGTAACCAAGCCTGTCCTGTGTTCACAGTCTACCCCCGATTTTAGAATATCGTCGCCGATGGTATGGTACTTGTACTAGCCTCTAACGGCGAAACTTGATATTCACAGGAGGACCTTTTATGAGAGCGTTACATTCCAAGTTAAACCCGCTGAAGATTGCGTTATTGACCCTGGTGGTTGTCATGAGCGTATCTGTGGGCGCCTTCGGGCAGGGACGTGGCAAGGGCGGTGACCGGGACAGAGGCGGTGACCGGGACAGAGGCGGTGACCGGGACAGAGGCGGTGACCGGGGCAGAAGCAGTGACTGGAGCAGAAGCAGTGACTGGAGCAGAGGCAGTAACCGTGGCCTGGGCAAGAAGTGTGGCAAGTTCGTTAACTGTCATGACGCTAGCGAGGGTCGCTGGGACGGTCGTGGACCAAGGCGAGGATACTTCGGACGAACCCGAAGAGTTCGAGTCTTCAGCCAAGACAATTGGCGCCGACACCGGCATGGCCAGCGCTAAATTACCCGTTACCTCTGTTCTTCGAAGGTAGTACTTCCACATTCTTGACACCTTCTGGACGCGTTCGCATAATAACCCACCACAAATTAGCGGATGTGGCGGAACTGGCAGACGCGCAGGTCTCAGAAGCCTGTGATGGAGACATCGTGGAGGTTCAAGTCCTCTCATCCGCACCAGAAAGTATGAAAATGGGCGGGACCTGTTAATCAGGCCCGCCTTTTCTATGTCTACACAATTGAGAATAAAGATTAAAAAAATTGACACGGAAATGGCCGCTCTGGTGTCTAACGTAGTAACAGGGGTAGTAAGAGACAAAAGGGGGGAATTCCATGAATCTT
>WNFR01006578.1_pt1 | contig 22304 bp, 14 predicted proteins | sample 5400221 | NCBI WGS metagenome assembly WNFR01 (sample SAMN13153357, study PRJNA577476) | soil metagenome | isolation source: 40 cm soil under Madrone tree | place: USA:California | collected 2016-06-14 | reverse complement strand
CAGCGGCGATACTGGATGGAAATTCACAATACAAGGCTTTTGGCCACGGGACCATGGTGATGGGCATCATCCACTTAGTGGCTCCGACCGCGCAGCTCATGCCGCTGAAGGCGTTCCGTTCGGATGGGACAGCTTCGCTCTCCGACATTTTGCACGCGATCTACTATGGCGTGCAGAACGGCGCCAACGTGATCAACATGAGCTTCGATACGAAAACGAGTTCCGCGGAGCTGCAGAAGGCCCTCGATTATGCGAATCAGCAGGGCGTGATTTGTGCAGCGTCGGCGGGAAACGACGGAAAGCAGGAGATCGTTTATCCAGCGGCGCTGCAAAACGATGTGATGGGAGTGGCGTCAACGAGCGACCAGGATACGCGTTCTTCGTTCTCCAATTTTGGGAACGCCATCGTGTGGGTCGCTGCTCCGGGCGAATCCATTGTGACCACCTACCCGTTCAACACGTACGCGGCGGGATGGGGAACCTCATTCAGTGCGCCATTCGTTTCGGGAGGAGCCGCGCTCTTGCACAACTTATCGGTGGCCATTAGCCAGTCCGGCGCGGCAACGGCGGCAGCGCACGCGGTTCCGCTCGATCCCACTTGGGGGCTGAACAACGGGCGGCTGGACCTGGTCATGTCCCTCGGGTCTCTAGGTGGTACGCCGGATTACGCCGTTTCTGCCTCGCCACCCAGTGCGACGATTACTGCGGGGCAACCGGCGAATTTCACAGTTTCGGCTGCGCCCGCACACGGATTCGATCAGACGGTGACTTGGAGTTGCACGGGCGCGCCAACGGGGGCGAGTTGCACGGTTTCACCGTCGTCGGTGACGCTTGACGGATCCAACCCCGCGACTGCTACAGTTGCGCTGACGACCACGGCCCGAGCATTGGCGCCGCTGCTGGTCTTGCCGCGCGGTGCTCCGCCGCCGTATCTGTGGATGACGTTAGCGGCGTCATTCGCCTGGCTCGTGCTTTTCGTAGCGCTTTGCAGTTCGAGTCGCGCGTTGCGGCAGCGGCCTGGCCTTACTGCCGCGGCCGGAGTCCTCGCTGCTTCCCTCTGCATCTATTCCTGCGGCGGCTACCCCGGCTCGAACCTGCCAGGAGCCGTAACGCTTTCGTCGGTCGGGGTTAACCCGACTAGCGTTACCGGCGGGTCTCCATCGACCGGGACGGTTACTCTGAGCGCGCCAGCACCTAGCTACGGCGTTACCGTGAACCTCTCCAGTAGCGTTACTACGGCCACGGCCACGGTCCCAGCAAGTGTGACCGTGGCCGCGGGAGCTACGAGCGCGACCTTTACGGTGGGCACCAGCGCGGTAACCACTAGCACATCGGTCACAATCACCGCCTCGTATGCTGGCGCGACCAAGACGACCTCACTCACCGTCTTGCCTGCCCAAGCATCTCCAACGCTCTCTTCGGTGACGCTAAATCCCACGACTGTCACTGGCGGCGCGCAATCTTCCACGGGCACAGTGACGTTGAGCGGACCTGCACCCACCGGCGGTGCGCAAGTAATGCTTTCCAGTGACAACTTGGCGGCTAGCGTGCCTGCCAGCGTGACTGTCGCTGCCGGAGCCAGCAGTGCGACCTTTACGGTGAGCGCCGGCGTCGTGACCACTTCTACTCAGGTCACGATCACCGCCTCCTATGCCGGCGCGAGCAAAACAGCCTCACTCACCGTCGTGCCTGCTCAAACCGCTCCAACACTCACTTCGCTGACGCTGAATCCCATGAGCGTGACTGGCGGCGCGCAATCTTCAACTGGCACAGTGACGCTGAGCGGGACCGCACCCACTGGTGGCGCGCAAGTGCAGCTTTCCAGTGACAACGCGGCGGCGAGCGTGCCTGCCAGCATGACTGTCGCTGGGGGAGCCAGCAGCGCAAATTTCACCGTGGGCACAAGCGCGGTGACCAGTTCCACTCCGGTCACCATCTCCGCATCTTATGCTGGGGTGACCAAGACCGCCTCGCTCACCTTGACGCCTCCAGGCACTCCCGCAGGCACTTACACCCTTACAGTAACTGGGACTTCAGGCAACCTCAGCCACGCCACAACGGTCAAAGTAACAGTGAACTAAGAGAACTCCCGGAACCCCCTAGCCCGCCTGACGAACGCAGTTCTAAGACCCAGCAGATTTTGAAGTAGCGGCCGACTGGCCATTTGGCCAATTACGCTCAGGGCAAGTTCCATTGCACTCCCCAGCCGTAAATAGATCCTAGGAGAAGGGGAAACTCTTTCCCGGCAACAGCCAAAGGCGGATGGGCAATGGACAAGGCGAAGGTTGAGTTCAACTGGAGAGCAACACGCGGAATTGCGCTCGCTGTGTGTCTGGCAGGCGGCTGGATGTCCGGGGGTCCACAGGCAAGAGCTCAGGCTGCGCCAGCCGCCCAGGCGAAAGTCCAAGCTCCGCCAGCCGCGCAGGTTAGGCCTCAAGCTGCGTCTACTGAGCAGGCATCGGCGCCGACTTTCCGACTCTTGAATGCGAAGCAAGGACGCTCGATCGTGGATGCCGCGAAGGATCAGGAGCAGACCGAGCGCGACCCTCAAGACTGTTCTCACCTCGTTCATCAGGCGTATCTCGACGCGGGTTTTGAATACCCCTACGCGAATTCGTTCGAGCTCTACCGAGGGAATGAGAATTTTCAGCGAGTGAGACACCCGCGGGCTGGAGATTTAATTGTGTGGCCCGGGCATGTCGGCATAGTCCTGGATCCGATTGAGCACAGTTTTTACAGCCTGGTGCGTACGGGTTTGGAGGCCCAGGATTACCTGGGAACCTATTGGAAGGCTCGCGGAAGACCGCGCTTCTATCGATACAGAGTTGAAAAGACCGAGATACTGACCTCGGTTCGGACACCGGCAGCGCCGCGAGCTGCCAACTCAAAGAAAACGAGCGATACGGCAACGCTGGTCGAAGAACAATCTCCTGTGGTGGCCTCCAACGCGAACCGGCCGCCGAAAACGGTCTCCGAGCGAACGAAGGTCGTAAGTAGTCCCGCCGCCGCGCTGCCCGTGACTGTAGTCGAGAGCAATACTCTTGAGATTCCGCATAGTAGCGCCATCGCGGCGGGCAACAAGCAGCCAACCAGCAGCCAAGTTGCTGACGCGATCTCGGACTTGACCAATGCCTCGGGAGAAATCTTGCGTTCGGATGACCCCTCAAAACTGCCGCTGCCAGTGGTCATCTTCGAGCGGTTCCAGGTGGAGCGCTTGGAAATCAAACGGGACCACGGATGGGCGCATCTGCAGATGGAATCTCGCGCGATCATCGCGGGTGACGAGACGAACTATAAGCGGCGAAACGAAAAAGTTCGCTGGGAGCTGCGCAAAACAGAATCGGGCTGGGAGGCGGTCGCACCTGCGGATCGGACGTATGTGCCGAGCGATGTAGCGGTGCGCAATTTGGCGGCGCAGCTCGCGCGACTGACCGAAGGAGACGGCACCGCCGTGGATCAGGAGGCAGTTTTGCGGAAGGAGTCGCAGCTCGCCAACCTGCTGAGTGGGCTCCTCGATAATAAGGCAGGCGCTTCACCGGGCACTCGCAAGCCTCAGAAAAGCAAACTACCTGTTGCCAATGAAGAAAAATCGGAGAAGCCCGCTAAGAGTGGCGGTCCATCCTGATTCCAATTTCCGAAACTAGTGTTTCGGATCTGAACTGGCTTTCGGGGTTGCTGATTCTTGCGGCAGGGCGAAGGCGACGTACACGCCGCCCGATCGTGACTTGGGATCTTTCCCACCGCCCGCGGCGATGACCACGAATTGGCGGCCGTTCACTTCGTAAGTGGCGGGAGTGGCGTTGCCGGAAAAAGGTAGCGTCGCTTCCCAGAGCAGCTCGCCCGTGGATTTATCGAAGGCGCGGAATTTTTTGTCGAAGTCGGTTGCGCCGATAAACAGCAGCCCGCCAGCGGTGACGATCGGCCCGCCGTAATTTTCTGTGCCGGTGTTCTTTTGCCCTTTCGCAGCGAGTTCCGGGTATTCGCCGAATGGAATTTTCCAAACATATTCTCCGGTGTTCAGATTGATGGCGTTCAAAGTGCCCCAGGGAGGAGCGACGGCGGGATATCCTTCCCGGTCCAGAAACTTGTGGTAGCCGGTGAAACGAAACTTCATCGCCACGGGAGGCGGTGCGGAGCTTGCGAGTTCTTTGCTCTCGCCACTCATCAAGAAACTGTTGAGCGCAGAAACTTGATCATCCGTCAAATTAGGAAAACCAGGCATTCTGCCTTTTCCGTTCTTGATGGTCGTGGCGATTTGCCCGAAAGTTAGCCGTTCGCCCACTGCGATCAGGGAAGGCATCGCCGGCGGCGAACCGGTCATTTTTTCTCCATGGCAGACGCTGCACTGGCTCATGTAGATGCCGCGCGGGCTATTTTCGCCGGTGTTTGCGGCCAGAGCGCCGGTCCAGGCCATCTCATTCGAATTGATATAGATGATTACGGTCTCAGGGTCCACGGCGGGGCCGCCCCATTCGGCCCCGCCATCGAAGCCCGGAAGAATCACGGTATCTTTTCCGACGCTGAAGGGAACAAACTGGCCCTCGCTGCGGAAAGTCTTGAATTTTTCCAGCGCCCACTCATGCACTTGCGCGGTGCGCGTGGTTAGAAGGTCTTCGGTGAGCATCTGACGCGCGAAAGGCGCAGGGCGTGCGGGGAGCGGCTGCTCAGAAGCCGCAACTTCGCCGGGAACGGTGCTTGGCGGAACTTTGTGGGATTTGATGGGGAAAAGAGGGTTTCCGTTGGCGCGATCGAAAAGGTAAACGAAACCTTGTTTTGTAGTTTGCGCAACAGCATTGATTTCCTTTCCGCCACGCTTTACGGTGAGGAGCGCGGGCGGTGAAGGAAAGTCGCGGTCCCAAATATCGTGATGCACGCCTTGAAAATGCCAGATTCGCTCGCCCGTGTTGGCGTTCAAGGCAAGCAGACAATTTGCGAAGAGATTATCGCCAACACGATCGGCGCCGTAGAAATCAAATGCGGCAGAGCCTGTCGGAACGTAGAGAATTCCTCGCAGGGGATCGAGAGTCATTCCAGCCCAATCGTTGGCCGCGCCAGTGGTCTTCCACGCATCTTTTGGCCACGTGTTGTAGCCGAATTCACCGGGATGCGGAATGGTGTGAAACGACCAACGCAGCTTGCCGGTTCGGGCGTCGTAAGCGCGAATATCGCCTGGGGGCGCCGGGAGAGTCTCGGGGTTGCGGCCACCGAAGATCACCAAGTCCTTGTAGACGATGCCTGGGCTGGTGACATCTACAGATTGCGCAGCGGCAGGCTCGCGGCCCAGATTTTCGCGAAGGTCGATGCGGCCGGCGTTTCCGAAAGACGGAATTGGAGTGCCGGTGGCGGCGTCCAGGGCGTAGACGAAGTTCATTACGCCAACCAGAATGCGCTTGTCCTTGCCGTCAGCCCAATAGGTGAGCCCGCGATCCGGCTGGGTTCCACGGATTCCGGAGTCAAACTTCCATAAGGGCTTGCCTGTTGCGGCATCCAACGCGAAAACTTTTTGCGTCGGAGTAATACCGTAGAGCACGCCGTCGATGATGATAGGGCTTGTCTGTAGACCGCCTTCCTCCTGAGTATCAAAAGTCCAGGCGACGGCGAGGAGTTTGACGTTGCTACGATTGATCTGCGCGAGCGTGGAAAAGTGATTGTTCTCGGGCGCGCCACCGTATGCCGGCCAATCCTGCTGTCCTTCGCGTGATGCGCTAGATCCTAGGGGAGTTCTTGCCGCCCTCGCGATCAGTCCTAAAGTGACCACCGCAACCAACAGAGCGAGAAGCGGTGCTGGGGCAGGAAAAATCTTCATGGGATTAGAATCCAGGGCCGCTCAACCGGCGGGCGAAGCCGAGGAGCCGGAAAGGCTTTCGGCGGCTTCGCGGGCGCTTGGGTAGGATTTCAAGAAGCGATCGGCGTGAGCCAATTTCAAGACGCCATCAATCATACCGGTGGTGCCAGCGAGACAAAGCGCACCTCCGGCTGTTTTCAGGCGAGAGAAACAATTCACGATTTTTCCCAAGCCACCGCTGTCGAGTTTGCTCAACTTGCTGAGATCGAGGACAACACTGGCTTGGCCATCACGGAGCAGTTGATCGAAGGCGAGCTCCAGCTGCTTGCACTCGACGCCCATCTGGAGCGGCCCGCTCAGTTCGAGGATGATGACCCCTGGCTTGAATTCTTTTCTTACGATTTGCACGAGCACCTTTCGTAACACTGCTTGATTCTAAAGAGAGCAACCGGATGTTTTCAAGCGCTACAGCGCACGCCGAAACAAGACTTAGGAACCCGGTGCGCCCTTGGCCGCGACAGAATCTTCGCCCTGATAGGGAAACTCACGAATCATGCGCGCGCAAGCGGTAAGGGCTTCCAGAATCGAGTTTCCCCATCCGGTGGGAAGAATCGGAGCAATCTTCTGATTGACTTGCTTGTCTGCCTGCGCGAAGAAGCGCGCAAATTGTCCCTGCGGAGGCGCAGCGAATTCTCTTACGGTGATGACGAAGCGGACATCTCCGGTTCCTTGCGGCTTCTTGAACGAGAAATGATGGAGCAGAGCCAGTTCCTCGGAGACATCCTTTTGAGCAAATTTCCAATCGCTCACAAAACCCTCCGGCCGAAAATCGCAGTGCAGTTGATGAATGGAATTTGGGACAGGCGCATCTTAGGCTGCGCGAGGGACCAAGTCAACGACACGCAGGGGAAAGAAAACGATGCTGCTGGCTGCCGCGAATGGAGTTTGACTAAGGATAAGTAGGCATACTCAACGCGCGCTTGCAGATTTGGGGACCTGGCGCAAGCCCAGAATGCGCATTAGAGTTTCCTGGACGTGTATGAGCTCACGCTGTCGTTCATGTTCTTCTTTTGTGCGGTCGCTTAAAGCTTCTTTCAACAAAATCAGATTGCGGCGGAATTCGAGCTGGGCGAGAACCAAGCGGCTTAACGCTTTCAGCGCCTCCTTTTGCTCGGGAGCCAGTTCGCGGGGCGCGCGGTCAACGACGCAGAGTGTGCCGAGGGCGTAGCCATCCTCGTTGATGAGAGGTGCGCCGGCATAGAAGCGGATGTGCGGCTCGGAGACGACCAGTGGATTGTCGCGAAAACGTTCATCCGCGAGCGCATCGGGGATGACGAAAACATCGGTTTGCAAAATCGCGGTGGAGCAAAAGGCTATGTCCCGCGATGTTTCTGAAGCGTCGAGGCCTACGCGAGACTTGAACCATTGGCGATCTTCATCGACAAGGGAGATGAGCGCGATGGGTGTATTGCAGACATACGCAGCCAGCAGCGTGAGGTCGTCGAAGAATTGCTCGGGGTCGGTGTCCAGGATGGCGTATTTATCGAGGGCGATGACGCGGGCTTCTTCGTTAGTTGGCTTGGTGATGGCCATAGGCAACCTCCTGCGCGATACTTTCTCCCGAGCGGATGCTGGCCGGGTCGGAATCATACCCCAAATCGGAGCATCTGGCGCGTCGAGTAAATTCATGTCACGGATATGGAGGGAAGGCGTATGAAGTGGATTACGCGTGAACATGTAAAGGTCGATCGAGTGGCGTGCCCCTGGCTGATCCGAAAATTTGTGGATCCGCAAGCGGAATTTCATTTTGTTCCGGCGGAGCAAGTGATGAGCGAGGCGCACAAACTCGGAGCAGTGCCCTTTGATGTGCCAGCCGTGGAACTGGGTCACCACGGCAAGGAATGTTCGTTCGAGGCGATTCTCAAGAAATACAATCTGGCGGCGGATCCGGCGCTGGTGTTGCTTGGCAAGATCGTGAATGGCGCGGACACCGACAACACGCTGTGGCAGCAGCCGGAAGGCGCGGGGCTGAACGCCATCGCGGAAGGGTTTCGCCGCCTGAATTTTAAAAACGACCACGAAATCAATGCCGCCGAGTGGATTGTTTACGATGCGCTGTACGCGTATTGCCAAGAGATGGTGAAGCGCGGGAAGCCAGACGGAGCTTTCCGCTGATGGAAGTGAAGCGATCGAAGCGGGAAGAGGCAAGCTGGGGGCGAGCATCGCGGAACGCATAACAGACTCCTTGGGAATTGAGCGCAACGTTGCGGCAGCTTCCGGCGCAGTGTTTCTGGTCGGGCTTGGCGAGGAGCTTTGGAAAAAGTTTCTCCCGAAATATCTGGAATCCCTTGGAGCGAGCGTTGCGGCGGTCGGCCTTTTTGGGACAGCGGAAGATTTTTTCGACGCCATCTACCAATATCCGGGCGGCTGGCTTGCGGATCACTGGGGCCGTAAGCGAGCCTTCCTGATTTTTCTTGCGGCGGCTGTCGCAGGTTACTTCATCTATCTTTCGAGTCCTGCCTGGCCCTACTTATTTCTGGGATTGGCGTTTGTCATGGCTTGGCAGGCCATGGGATCCCCGGCTATGTTTGCGACGATTGGAGACGCGTTGCCTAAGGAAAGGCGGTCGATGGGCTTCACCATTCAGTCGACGCTGAAGCGCATTCCTATGGTGGTCTCGCCGCTCATTGGCGGGGCGATGATCGGCGCGCTTGGTCTGCAAAAAGGCATTCGAACGGGACTTCTAGTTTCAATTGGACTAGCGGCGGTGGCGGCGGCGTTGCTCTCGTTTCTCCGATTGCCGGCAGCGGCTCGCGACATGGTGAGGATGGGCGGAGTGTGGGATTCCTTTCATCCCACGCTGAAACGGCTGCTGGCTTCTGACATCGTGATCCGGATGTGCGAGGGAATGGCGGATATTTTTGTGGTTCTCTATGTGACGAACGTCAGCGGCGTCACGATCCCGAGGTACGGAGTACTCGTAGCCATTCAGTTGATGACGGCCATTCTCATCTACGTGCCCTCGGCCAAGGTTGCGGCTCGAGTTGGGCGGAAACCGTTCGTGATTGCGACGTTCTTCTGTTTCGCCTTGTATCCGATAACTGTTATTCTCGCGCATAACTTCGGAGCCCTGATTCTTGCCTTCCTCGTTGGGGGCCTGCGGGAGATCGGTGAACCATCCCGAAAGGCCATGATTGTGGATTTTGCCGGACAGCAGCTGAGGGGGCGGACCGTGGGGCTGTACTACCTCGTGAGGAACCTATCGATTACGCCCGCGTCGGCCATCGGCGGGTTGCTCTGGAAAGTGCGCCCAGAGATTCCGTTTGTAATTGCGGGGCTCATTGGAGTTGCCGGGACGCTGTTGTTTGCGGTATCCGTTGAGGAACAGCACGCGGGCTAAATAAAATCCGACGCAGATTCTCTAGACTAAATGTTAAGCAAATCTTCCAGGTCGTACTTTTGTGGTTTGCCTATCGTCGCCACTTTGGCATTGCCATGCGCTGCCAGCGCCCAAGGGCAGAGCGGCGCCTCGGGGGGCGTGCCGGAAAATGGCAGCAACGCCGCGGAAGCGGTGCGCGTGGACCGCGCTCCAAAACTCGATGGGGGCTTAGGCGACGCGCTTTGGCAGTCCGCCAAACCAGTGACAGAGTTTCGCCAGCGCGAGCCAAACGAGGGTGAATTCGCGACGGAAAAGACGGAGGTACGGATTCTCTACACACGGCACGCGGTCTATTTTGGGGTTCATTGTTTTGATTCCGAGCCCTCGAGGATTGTCGCGACAGAGCTGCGGCGAGACGTGAGTCAAAACTTGGACGACCACTTCGAGATTCTGATCGATTCCAGCCATGACCGGCGCGGTGCCTATGTTTTTCAAATCAACCCGCTCGGGACGCAAATCGATGGGCTGATTGTGGAAGAGCAGGGAAACAACAGCAGTGGCGACTTCGACTCCGGATGGGATGGAGTTTGGATTTCCGAGGCGCGGATCACCGCGGATGGCTGGACAGCGACGGTGGAGATTCCTTTCACCACGCTGAACTTCACCAGATCGATGAATGTCGTCTGGGGCCTGAATTTCAAGAGGTTCATTTGCAGAAAGAATGAAGAGGACTTGTGGAGCGCTTACCGCAGAACTTTCGGAATTGCGAAAGTTTCCCGAGCCGGGGAACTGACAGGCATCACCGATATTGGCGCCGGAAGACTCCTCATCATTAAACCGTACGGATTGGCGCAATACGACAAGAAGAGCGGCGAAAACGCGAAGTTTCCATTGACTGGAGGATTGGATGTGAAGTACGGGCTGCGCTCCAATCTGGTTGCGAATCTAACAGCAAATACTGATTTCGCCGACACGGACGTGGATCAGCAGCAATTCAACCTGACGCCTTTCAAGATTTTTATTCCGGAAAAGCGGCAGTTTTTTCTGGAAAATACTGGGATCTTCAATTTCAACCTGGGTGACCAGGATCAATTGTTTTTCAGCAGGCAGATTGGAATTGATCCGGTGACCGGCCAGCAGGTGCCTCTCAATGGTGGAGCGAGGCTGACAGGCACTATTGGAAGATTGGCTCTGGGCGTGATGGACGTGGAAACGCGCTCGAGCGGCCCAAATCCCCATGCGAACTATGCGATCGCCCGGTTAAAGGAATCGTTGTGGGGCGGTTCGTATATCGGAGTGATGGGAATCGATAAGCGTTCCGGGAACGTGCTAGACAACTACAACCAGACAGGTGGCGTGGACACGCGGCTTGTCTTCCACAAGGACTTCGTCGTCGATGCCCATCTTGCCGGAACTCAATCACCGGGAATATCCAGTGGTGCTAACGACTTGGGGGTATCGTTAACCTACAAATCGAACTGGCTGGATGGATCCGTGGCGCGGCGAAAAATCGGGCCAAATTTCAATCCGGAAGTCGGGTTTATCGAGAGGACGGACTCGAATCAGGAGTACGCTGATATGACGTTTAAGGTGAGGCCGAAGTGAGCGGGCATCCGCGAGCTGCAGTTCGAGGGGTTTGTCTTTCACTCGCCTGACACGCATGACGTCGTGCAGACGCAGGAATGGCAGGGAACTTTCAGGGCTGATTTTCACAGCGGAGCGTATACCGACGACGACATTGCGGACGTTTTCACACAGCGGATTACCACGCCGCTAAACATTTATCAGAATATTTTCATTCCCAACGGCTTGTACCATTTCGCGCGGCATCAGCTTACTTACGGATCGCGGCAAGACCGCCGGTTTACCTGCAATTTTTTTGAGCGCTTTGGCGGCTATTACGGTGGGACTCTGAACGAATTTCGCGTCCGTGCAAACTACCGTCCGACAGCAAAGGTTTCGATTTCCGCGTCGCAAACCTGGAACCGGTTTCGATTGCCACAAGGAAATTTCTCAGTGGACTTGGCGAGTCTGCAAGGGAACTATTCCTTCTCACGGTTCCTGACGTTCAGCAGCACGCTGCAGTTGGATACCGCGAACACGCAGGCCATCAGCGCCAATTTGCGGTTGCGCTATAACTACCGAGCGGACAGCGATCTTTTCATTATTTACAATGTGGGGACGCAGTTTGTGAGCCTTGCGGCCGCCAACCCTCAACAGATTCGGGAAACACGCTTCGCGGTCAAATTTACCTATTCCTTCCACCCCTAAATCAGACTCAACTCGCAGCGTTACGACGGCAGTGAATATCGCTCGACTTCATCCGCGTATTGGTTAGAATTCACGCGCTTGGGATTCTCTCCTTATAGTTAATTGGAGACGGCTATGAAGATGCATCTGTGTTTACAAATCATGGTTCTCGCAGCGGCAATCCTACTCTCGGCGCTTGCGGGAGCGCAGGCCACCAACGCGCAAACCGCGCAAGACCGCTACACGCCTGCTTCTGAGAATCTGAAAGCGCGCACCTGGTTCCAGGACGCAAAGTTTGGGATGTTCATTCATTGGGGAATCTACAGCGTGCTCGGCGATACAGCGTGCTCGGCGACGGCGAATGGATTATGGAGACGCGGCCGATCAATCGAACGGATTACGCGAAGGTGCCGGCGTTTTTCAATCCAATCAAGTTTGATCCGGCAGCGTGGGTGGCGCTGGCAAAGGCCGCGGGCGTGAAGTACATCGCCATCACTTCAAAGCATCATGATGGATTCGCGATGTTTGATTCGCGCCTGACCGATTGGAATATCGTGGCTCGGACACCGTACGGCAAAGACGTTATCGGGATGCTCGCGGCGGAATGTCACAAGCAAGGCATCAAGCTGTTCTTGTACCACTCACAGTTGGACTGGCACTCGACAGATTATTTTCCGCGCGGGCGCACGGGACATCGCACGGGGCGCCCGGACTCCGGGAATTGGGATGCGTATCTCAATTTCATGGACGGGCAACTGAGGGAGTTGCTGACGAACTATGGAGAAATTGGCGGCATTTGGTTCGACGGGATGTGGGACAAACCGGAAGCTGATTGGCACCTTGCCCGAACTTACGCGCTGATTCATCAATTGCAGCCGCAGGCGCTGGTCGGCAGCAATCATCATAAGAATCCCTTTCCCGGAGAAGACTTCCAGATGTTTGAGAAGGATTTGCCCGGCCAGCACACCACTGGTTTCAACCCGGAGCAATCGGTCAGTGCGCTGCCGCTGGAAACCGCGGAAACAATGAATAACTCCTGGGGATTTAATCTGACCGATGAACGCTACAAGAGCACAGCGGATTTGATTCGCTACCTGGTGCGGGCCGCGGGGTCGAATGCGAATTTTCTCTTGAATGTGGGACCGATGCCGAGCGGCGAGATCCAGCCCGAGTTTGTGCAACGCTTGACGGAAGTGGGGAAGTGGATGGAGCAGTATGGTGATTCGATTTATGGAACCCGAGGAGGACCACTAGCGGCAGGGCCGTGGGGCGTGACGACGCAGCGGGGCTCGACAGTTTACGTTCACGTGCTGGATTGGAACCAACCCGTACTCGCACTCGCGGGAATGCCGCGGCCGGTTCGTTCGGCGCGGTTGCACCGCGATGGAAGCAGTGTGGAGTTCAGCGCCGTCAAGGGAGGGTTGGTGCTGAAACTTCCGGAACCAGGGCCGGATGAAGTAGACCGCGTGATTGTTCTTGACTTGGGGGCAGCAGGGAATGCCTCAGAGATTGCGTCAGGGAATAGGAGCAGACTCGTCGAGTTTCAGGATGAGGAGCTGGCCGTTGGAATGGAAGGTGCCGCCGGTGGCGGTCTTGGCTTCTTTCATGGGTTTTTCGGGGAGGAAATGCGTGATTTCTGTGACCAAGCCGGTGGAAGAGAGCGTTTTCTCGACGTAATCACGCTCGAGGTCGATGTCGGGATCAATCTTGTGGGTGACGCCATTGTTACGCTGGTCGCGTTCGAATCCGATATCGTGAGTAGCGGCGCCGACCCAAAGCGTTTCGCCGTTGATCAGGAAGGGCGCTTTCCAGATGCGCAGATGGTTGCGCGATCGAACGACGCTGATGGGCTCAGCGTGGGCCCAGCCGTAATCCTGCGGGCGGCCGAAGAGATAGAGCTGGCTCATCGGCATGGTGAGATAGGATTCCTTGGATAAGCTCTCAATGATGCCGTGCAGCACAGTAGCTTTGACGTCGGCGTCTACTTTCACCCAGCCGGAGTTGGTGAACACGCGCTGCACGGCGTCCTCCGAGCCGAGGATCAGGAAATTAACCATGTCGCCGGCGTTGCCTTCTTTATCGGCAACGCGGCGCGGGATCTTCGAAAATAGATTGTTGTCAATGCCAGGAAGCGAACTGACTTGCTTGGCGACCACGCGCGCGGCAGCGCCTTCGGGGACATACACTTCGATGCGAACGACGTAAGTGCCGTCTCCAGTGTCGTCGGTGGTTTGATTGATGCCAACTGAAAGCCGGCCCGAGACGGGTGCGACTACATCGCGACGAGCGCCAATGACGAAGGGTCGAGCAATGTCTTTATCGCCAATAAGCCCGATGAGTGCACCGCGTCCGGCTTCGTTGTAGGGCAGAACGCGCAGAAGGTCCTTGAAACCGCGCGGCAGGCCGTCCGGTCCGTTGTCGTCTTTGGCGTCAACGTAACGGAGCTTGCCGGTGGCGATCACTAGCACGTGTTCGCCGGCTTGAACATCGATGACGGTATCAATCCAGGATTCTTGGCCGGTCAGCTGGACTTCCTGGGAAAGGCGCTTTTTGCCCTTAGGGGTTTGCGCAGAAGCGGCGTCTTGCGCTTCTTGCTTGGCAGAATCTTGCTGGGGCGGCGGAGTATTCTCGCGAACAAGTTGCGCGTGAAGAGGATTTAGTAAAGCTATTGCGGCGAGCAAACATCCCAGAATGAATGGCAGAATTCTCATGAGAGGTCGAATCATAGGAGCGGCCATCCCGCGCAGGGCCAGGCCGCATCTCCACTCTAAGCAGATGCCCCGGCACACGGCAAGCGTTGTCCATATCGTCAGTGCATTCCAGAATGAAGGACAACGATAATGCAGGGACGTGGGGTCGCGGCGCGCTCGTAAGTGAGGAAGCGGGATTCCTTGACTGCGTGCGTTGGGGGCTTGTAGATTGGCAAGATGCCGTGGCAACGTGACAGGACATAGACTGCTCCCAGATATGCCCTTCCGTGCGTGGAACCGCAACAGGCGGAAATAGAAACAGCAGCTCGATCGAGTGAGGACTGCGGCAAAAGGCATGAAAAAACTTCAGCAACAGTTGGTGATGATTGGACTGTGCGTGGTGATGGCGCTCCCGGCCTCCGGACAGGCCCAGGCGCCAGTGCCCGCGCAGGTGCAACCGCAAACCGCTCCCCCGGTGCAAGCGCCGCAGCCGCAGCCGCGAACGAGAACGGCGCTACAGAGCACGGTGAGCGTGGACGGCAGCGAGGCGATGTTTACGACGATGTGCGCGCTGCTGGCCGCGGGTTTTGAATCGAACGTGAGCGCTGACAATTGGACCGCGTTCCGTGCGCAGATGCGCGAGCGCTTGCGACACCAGCAGGGCCCGGCGGTCGAAGCGATGCGGGAGTTTTACCGGCAGCATGAGCTACGCGATCCCGGGGCGACGCTTTCACGCTATTTGTGGTTTGGCCTGGTGTCCGGACCCGCGCCCGGGTTCCAAGCAGTCTTGCGGCGGGATGAGTTGCCGCCCGAAGTAATAGCGCTTGAGGGCTTCAGCGAAATTCTTTCGAACTATTATCAGGAACAGAAAATTGGGCAAATATGGCGGCAAGTGCAGCCGATTTATGAGCGCGAAGTTGAGCGGCTGCATGATCCTGTTTCGCAGGTGGTGTTTATCGCGACAGCATATTTGCGTGAAATCCTCGAGCAGTCCGGGCAGCGGACATTTGCGATCGTCGTCGAGCCGCTGGTGGGGCGCATCACCAATGTGCGCAATTTTGGAAATCACTATGCGCTGGTGTTGAGCGGAGGAGAAGAGATTCCGACGGATGTAGTTCGTCACGCGTTCCTGCATTTCCTTCTGGACCAGTTGCCCCTGATGTATCCTCACGTTACGGCAGTCAAGCGGTCGCTGTTCGAGAAGGCCGCTGCGGCCCCGCGCCTTGCGCCGGAGCTAAAAGACGACTATGCGTCGTACTTTGCGGAGTGCACGGTGCGCGCCGTGGAACTGAAACTCAAGCGCATATCACCCGGGGAGCGGGAGGCGGCGTTGAACAGGGACGATGAAGAAGGCTACGTTCTGGTGAAACCGCTCTTCGCGGCGCTGCTCAAATTCGAAAACTCCGAACCCTCGATGAAACTTTTTTTCCCGGATTTGGTGAGGGCCATCGATGTGGGAGCTGAGGCCAAGCGGCTGGCGGCGGTGAAATTCGCGCCTGCCCAGACAGCCAAGCCGGAGGACGAAGCGACAACGGAAGAAGTGGCGCGCAGGCGAAGCGCCGCGCCAACGACGGTGCCAAATGATGCAGAAGTCCTCACAGCGCTGACAGAGGGCGAGCGCCGAATCGCGGAGAAAAACCCGCGCGCGGCAGAGGCCTCGTTTCAAAAAGTGCTGACGAAATATCCGGACCAGGCACGGGCCTGGTACGGAATCGGCTTGGTTGCGATGCTGGATCATGACGCGGCGAGGGCCAAGCAGGTATTTGGGAGGCTGACGGTTGGCGAGCATGCGGCGATGCAAGATCCCATGGTGCTGGCATGGTCCCATATTTACTTGGCGCGGATTTATGATGACGAAGGGAATCCGCAAGTAGTGAAGACCGAATATGAGTCCGCGCTGGCTGTGGAAGGTGCACCGGAACAGGCGAAGCAAACGGCACAAAAAGAGTTGGCTGCAATGGGAGCGGGGACGCCAGTGGCCCGGCCGTAAAGTTCGATTTTTTGCCGCGCGGAGATGGCTGCGGAGCGAGGTAGCTTGATTTACGAATCTTGACTGACGCTGGAAGTAAAGAGGAGAAAAAGTATGAGAAAAGAGTGCAAAATTTGGTTCGGAGCGGCAACCCTCATGGGGTTGCTGACATGCATGATCGGAGTCGCCATGGCGCAGAGTTCTCAGTCCGGACAGGGAAGCCAGAGCCAGCCACCGGCGCAGCAGACGGATAAGCCTAAAACTCCGGAAGTTACGCCGCTGACGCTAGACGCGCCGGCACCGGCGAGCTCGGAAGAAGACGCTGCATACAAAGCCTTTGCCGCCGTGATTCAGAATGATGCCGCGAAGAAGATTGAGCTCGGCGAAGCGTTTATCCAGAAATATCCGGAGAGCCGGTACAGGTCGCCGGTGTACGGCGCGTTGACGTTCGCCTATGTGCAGGTCGGAAACATGGAAAAAATGAGGGAAGTTGGAGAAAAAGAGATAGCGTTGACACCGAATGACGTGTCAACCCTCGCGCTGATGGGGCAGACCCTGCCGCGGAGCTGGAAGCCGAGCGCTCCCGATGCCATGCAAGTGCTGGCCAAGGCGGAACAGTATTCCAAACAAGCCATCGAGATTGCGCCGACACTCCCTAAACCAGAGGGCATGACCGAGGAAGGCTTTGCGTCCGCCAAGAATCAAGCGCTGGCGATGGCCCACAGCGGTTTGGGATTGGTCTTCGTGCGGCGCGGGAAGAATGCAGAGGCGATTCCCGAACTTGAACAAGCCGTTAAAATCGATCCGAACCCTGATCCTGTGAACTATTATTTGCTGGGGATGGCGAATAAAGCCACATCGCATTTCGATGACGCGATAGCGGTCTTTAACAAGTGCGCGGCCACGGCGGGACCCCTGCAGGGAACCTGCAAGGCGCAGGCAGAAGATGCGAAAAAACTTGGCGCGACGCAACTGAGCGCGCCGAAGTGAGCCAGGCCGCCGACGCGGCGGAATTTATGCAAGAGACTATTCGTATCGCTGACGGAGCGTTTGAGGAGCGTCTCGGGTACAAGTTTTCAACAAAAGACCTTCTTGAGAGGGCGCTGACCCATAGTTCAGCAGTGCCCGAATTGCGCGCAGCAGGGACTGAAGAAGCAGTCTCCGCCCTGCTTCCCCGGGACAATGAGCGGCTCGAGTTTCTTGGAGATGCCGTCCTCGAGTTGCTTACGAGCGAATACCTCTTGGCGACTTTTCCGGAGTGGAGCGAAGGCCAGCTTTCCAAAAGCCGCGCGCGCATCGTCAATGCTGGTTCTCTGGAGGCCGCCGCGCGGCGATTGCGCCTGGGAGAGCACTTGCGTGTGGGGCGCGGAGAAGAGAAAACCGGCGGCCGGGACAAACCGACACTGCTGGCCGACGCGTTCGAAGCAGTGGTTGCTGCGGTTTACCTCGATGGCGGATTGGGTGCCGCGCGCGAAGTGTTGCGAAGGGGCCTGTTCGAGCACGCACTCGAGGAGCGCGGCGCGCGCATCTCAGACTCCGATCGCAAATCCGCGCTGCAGGAGCTTTTGCAGGGACAGGGGCGGGCGCCGGCGGAGTATCGCGTCGCCGGAGAGAGCGGCCCCGACCACCAAAAGGTTTTCCAGATTGAAGTTTGGATTGATGGGGAGTACATGGCGACAGGTGTTGGCAGCACGAAAAAAGAAGCCGAACAGCGGGCGGCCCGTACGGCTCTTGAACAAATAGAACGCGCGGAAGCGAAAGGCTGAGGCGGAATGCCGGAAGAAACTCTGACACAGGCTGAAGACAAACCAGCGCAGAAGAAACAAGAGCACCACGAGGACCAGACGACGCTATCCGAATACCTGGAATCACTTCTCGTAACGGTGATTCTGGCCTTGTTTGGCACCAGCTTTATCGTCCAAGCATTCAAGATTCCCTCGGCTTCCATGGAAGGCACTCTGCTGATCGGCGACCACCTGCTCGTGAATAAGTTCATTTTCGGCGGAACGGGGGCCTGGTACGAAAAAATTCTGCCCTATCGCCAATTGCAACGCGGCGACATTATTGTTTTCAAGTATCCGTATGCCGACCACCAGCATTTCGTGAAACGAGTCATCGGTCTTCCCGGAGACCATCTTAAGGTCGTCGACGGAGACGTATACATCAATGGTAAGCGCTTGAACGAGCCGTACGCCGTCCACGATTCATCGGTGTTTGCTGACCCCTTCAACTACTCTTTTCCGCCCGCGCGCGGACAGATGATGTCCCCCAACGCCATCCAGGAATGGAAGCCGGAGATCCGCAAGTACGTCCAGGGGGATGAACTTGTTGTTCCGCCGGGAAAGTATTTCGCGATGGGTGACAATCGCGATCACAGCCAGGACAGCCGTTACTGGGGATTTGTGGACCGCGATGCCATCATGGGGAGGCCATTCCTGATTTATTGGTCGGTAGAAGCGAAGAGCAGCGACTACAACACGGAAAGCACCTTCTGGTCGAGGTTGGCGGGTGTTTTTGAAACGCTCGCCCATTTGCCAACTCGCACGAGATGGAGCCGCATGCTCCGTACCGTGCATTAGAGTTTAGGCCGATCCAAAGGCAATTGTCAGAACCCTTTTGTCTTGCTCTGAGTAAGGCGCTGCCTCTACCTTTTTGCGGATGACTCTGCGAAACTTCCGAGCGGGATGAGCAAGCTGCAAAAGTGGTGGAGACCAGCACTGGGAATCGTAGTGCTCGTCATCGTATTGCAGGCCGGGGTGTCTTTGCTGGTGCGGACTCACCGTGTACATGCTTATCTTGTGGCACATCTCGAACGAGCGTTCGGACGGCAGGTGGAAGTCGTTAGTTTTGACGCGCGGATTCTGCCGCGTCCGCAACTGGATGCCAACGGGGTAACCGTCGGAGAGGACTCGTCATTTGGCCACGAATACTTTCTTCGCGCGGAACGCCTTAGCGCCGGCCTGCGGTGGACAGGCTTGTTGAAAGGCCATTTTGAATTTGGAACCATGTCGCTCAACAAGCCAAGCCTGATTCTGGTGAAGAATGTGCAGGGTCGCTGGAATTTGGAAGGGTGGCTGCCTCCGGCGAAACCCGAGGCTTTGCAAGGCCCGCGCTCGTATGGACCACCCTCTCCGGTCGCTCCCGTGAACCGGCTGCAAAAAATCGATTTCGATGAGGGGCGAATCAATTTTAAGGCCGGGGATGACAAGTTGCCCTTTGCGTTCACAAATGTTTCGGGGAGCGTGGAGCAGACCTCCGCCGGACGCTGGCAACTGCACCTAGAAGCACAGCCATGGCGAAGTGGAGTTTCGCTGCAATCAGCAGGAACGATCAAAGTGTCGGGCGACGTCGCGGGTACTTCGACGCGGTTGCAGCCTGCGGAAATCACTCTGCACTGGAGCGAGGCGTCGCTGGCGGACGCCTTCCGGCTCCTACGCGGACAGGATTACGGATTGCGCGGAGTGTTTGCGCTTGATGGCACAGCGAAAAGCGGTACTGACAAGGAAGACGGTCCAGGAGACTGGAAATTTTCGGTGCAAGGACGTGCCGGGCAGATTCATCGATGGGACTTGACGGAACGTGTCGATAACCCGCGCCTGAACGTGAATGTAAACGGACGTTGGAACGTCGGCGCGAGGAGCTTGGTGGCGGAAGAAATCGCCGTGGAGGGTCCAAGATCGAATTTCCGCGGAATGTTCCGTCTCGCCGGCGGGAGCGCACCATCGACGGAACTCCGCCTGGATTCACTGGGAATACAAGCTTCGGATTTGCTGGCCTGGTATCGCGCGTTCCATCCAGGCGTAGACGAGGGTGTGACGGCCGAGGAATATTTTACGGGCGGGACGATATGGCGCGGGTGGCCGCTTACGCTGGAATCAGCGGCCCTCTCGAGCAGCGGAGGAATTGTGAAAGTGCCGGGCTTCGCGGAGCCGTTGCGAATCGGTCCCGTGAGTGGAGGGCGCGAACGAAGTACGTTGGCGATCGGGCCTGTAAGGGTCGCGCTCGGAGGAGACATCCGTGACGTAACATCGCCGAAAAGGCGGCGCGTTGCATTGGCAATGAGCAACGCAGCGGATTTGACCCTCGTTCACGATTTGAACACGCAATCTGGCAGCATCAGTATCGAAGGGAACTTCTTTAAGGTAGAGGATTTTCTAAAGCTGACTACAGCATTTGGGCACCGGCTAAATCGTGGATGGGAATTGAGTGGACAAGCGACCGCCGTCACGAAGTGGGAGTGGAAGACCCCTTTCATCGGCATCTGGAATGGCAGGATTGGATTCTATAAAGCAAATCTGACTGTCGCTGGATTGAACCAGCCGTTGAAAATCTCTGAAAGTGCGCTGGATTGGATCGACGGGCGGCGCATCGCGCACGTGATGCGAGTCGAAGGTTTTGGCGGGATGTGGGCGGGCAACATCGAGGAGAAAGCAAGGGCCGATGAAGAAAATGGGCCGGCGTGGAATTTTCATTTGCGCGTAGACCAATTAGATGCGGCCGATTTGGATCGCTGGGTCGGCCCGAGAGCGCGGCCGAACTGGCTCCAGAGGCTGCTTCCGACGCTCTTGGGAGGAGTGGCGCCAAGCGCGCCGGCCAGTGAACTCGTTCGCCGCGTGAATGCAGAGGGCGAGTTGGAGATAACCAAGCTGACCATAGAGAAGTTGAAACTGGAACAGGTTGTCGCGAAGGGCTCTCTCCGTGACCTCCAACTCGATCTGCGCGAAGCGCAAGCGGAGTGGGCGGGTGGCAAAGTACAAGCAAAAATAAACGCAAAGTTTTTGCCGCGCCCTGTCTATGAGATTGCTGCTAAATTGGAGCGGGTAAATCTGGCGCAACTGCCGGGAACGGGCCGCAACGCGGAGCGATTCGGCGGTGTGGCGTCTGGAACTCTACAGTTGAAAACCGAAGGCGTTGGCCGCGACGAACTCTTGAGAAAACTGGCGGGCCGAGGCGAGTTTCGTCTGAGCAAGGTGGAGTTTCGCGGTTGGGATGTAAATGCGAGCGTTGCCGATGGTGCGGTACGCTCCGGAGTCTCGCATTGGGCCACCGGTGAATGTTCGCTGCTCTTGAGGGACAGCAGTATCTTTCTCGATGACTTCAGGCTTGATGGCGATAAACAGTTGACGCTCGTGAATGGAACACTCAGCTTTGGACGCAATGCTGACTTGTCAATCGAAACGGTGAACGCGGCAAAATCCAAAGATCGCGGGACAAGTAATTTCAGTGCTGGGCACGTGCTGAAGATCTCTGGGCCGCTTGATGGCCCAACGGTTTCGGTAGAAAAGTCCGGCGTCCGCCAGCCTGCGGATTGACCTTTGCAGCCTCAAATGAAATAAGATTCCTTAGCCATGGAGGAAAAGGATCGATGACTCGTCATGCTCTGTTGTGCACAGTGGGACTGCTGATTCTGACGCCGCGCGCGAACGCGCAGAAACCGATCACGCTGGAACAACTGATGAGTGCGCCGTTCCCATCGAATTTGACGGCCGCAAAGAAAATCAATCGCATTGCCTGGACGCTCAATCAAGAGGGCCGGCGAAATATCTGGGTAGCTGAAGGACCGGCATTCACGGCGAAGCAGCTTACAAACTACAACAGCGACGACGGGCAGGAGTTATCGGATCTGAGTTTTTCCACTGACTCCAACACAATTGCCTACGTACGCGGTGAAGGGAAGAACACAGCCGGCCAGGTACCAAATCCCACCAGCAATCCGGCGGGAACGGAGCAGGCCGTCTGGACCGTTGGGTGGAGCGGCGGCGAGCCAAAGCGCGTAGACGCCGGTCACTCACCAGAAATTTCTCCGCAGGGAACGATTGCTTATGTGAAGGATGGCCAAATCTGGCTAGCGGCGCTGGATGGCGACGAGAAGCCGCAGCAACTCGTGGTGCGCGGGCGTAACGGCGACCCCCGCTGGTCTGCAGATGGAAGCCGGTTGTTGTTCGTTTCGGCGCGCGGCGATCACGCATTCATCGGTGTTTATGTTGTGGCTGCAAAGACGGTGCAATTTATGGCGCCGTCCGTGGATTCAGACGGCGCTCCAGTATGGTCGCTGGACGGGAGGCGCATCGCCTTCGTGCGGCAGCCAGCAGAAGCCCGCGACGCCCCTCAGGGATACTTCCTTGCTCCGGATAAGCCGCACCCCTGGGCCATCTGGGTGGCAGACGCCTCGAAGGGATCCGCCAAAGAAATTTGGCGCAGCAGTGCGACGCCGCAAGGATCGTTTCCGGA
>WNFR01001819.1_pt1 | contig 22306 bp, 24 predicted proteins | sample 5400221 | NCBI WGS metagenome assembly WNFR01 (sample SAMN13153357, study PRJNA577476) | soil metagenome | isolation source: 40 cm soil under Madrone tree | place: USA:California | collected 2016-06-14 | reverse complement strand
TTCTCGGCGCCGCGTTCCTGATGTTCAAGGGCTTGGAATATAGCGCCGATATCGCCAAGGGCCTGTTCCCCGGTGCGCATTTCCCGCTGCAGCCGCCGCAAACCCAGCTGTTCTGGGGCCTTTACTGGGTCATGACCGGCGTGCATGCCATCCATCTTGCCATCGGAATCGCCATTGTCGGCGTGTTCGCGCTGATACTCTGGCGCCGGCTGCTTCCGATCGAGTCTCCGGCCATGCTGGGCGTCGCGACCTACTGGCACTTCGTCGACACCGTTTGGATCATTCTGTTCCCGCTGCTCTATCTGGTCGACCGATCATGAGTAATTCTCAACTGCGCCCCATGCATATCTGGCTACGCCCGATCGCTGTTTGGGTCGCCCTGGTTTTGCTCGGCCTTGCGAGCCTCATCTCGGCGTACCTGCCGCTCAACGCGTTCAACACGCCCCTGAATCTGGCGATTGCCGGCATCATGGTGATACTGCTGTGGCTGTTCTTGATGGATCTCATCAGCTCCGACGTCCTGGTCCGGCTGATTGCCGTAGCGGGTGTGGTGTGGCTCTCGTTTATGTTCGCACTGACTTTCAGCGACTATTTCTCTCGCACGTGCGAAGACCAACCAGGGAGGCAGCCCGCATTTTGCGCTGACCAGAGGATCAATCGCGGCGCTTTTTGAGGCGAGGTGCTGCCGTACTATTTGCGACGCTGTAGCCCGGGTTGAGCGCCAGCGAAACCCGGGGCGGCGGTGCCGCATTCATAGGGCGGTCCCGGATTTCGCTCCGCTCAATCCGGGCTACGCGTGCGGGCTCAACCATCATTCAGGTTATTCACCCGCAGCCGCACCACCGCGGCCTCGTCGATCTCGACGCCGAGGCCGGCTTTGCCGGGCGGCGTGACCAGTCCGTCCTCCATCACCAACGGCGCGCGCACAATATCCTCGGCGAGATAGAAATGCGTGAGGCTGACGCCCCAATCGGCGTTGTCGAGCGCGCAGGCCAGATGCGCCGCCGCGGCGGCACCGAGACTCGATTCCGCTATCTTGCCTGCCACGTTGATCGCAAGGCCGAGACGCCGGCACAGCGCGCCGGCGGTGAGCGCCGCCGTGAAGCCGCCGAGCTTGATGAGCTTGAGCGAGACGCCGCCGGCCCCGGCCGCTGCGTGCGCCTCGATATCTTGGAGCGAATGAATGCCCTCGTCGGCCCCGATCGGAGTAGCGGTGGCATGCGTGAGCGCCGCAAGGCTTTTCAGGTCACCATCCGCGAACGGCTGCTCCAGGAAAAGGAGGTCAGCTTCCCGCGTCGCTGCGAGGTAACGCCGCGCCGCGTGATACGAGAAGCCGCAATTGGCATCGGCGCAGATCGGCACATCCGGCCCCAGCGCCCCGCGCACCGCAAGCGCGGTGGCGATCTCGGTGTCGAGCGGCTTGACGCCGACCTTGAGCTTGAAAAAGCGGATGCCCTCGCGGGCCTTGGCTTTTGCCTCCGCAACGTCCTCGTCCGGCGTCGCATTGCCGATCAGCCACATGGGCGCGACCTCGCGGCGCAGGGCGCCGCCCATGAGATCGTTCAGCGGCAGGCCTGAGGCCTGGCCGGCCAGATCGAGGAGCGCCATTTCGACAGCGGAATGCGCACCGGGATTGCCATGGAGCGCCGTGCGCAGCCGCTTCATCAGCGCCGGCCGCGTCCAGGCATCCGCGCCGATCAGGGCGGGGCCGAGATGATCGCGCACCGCCGCCGTCAGCCCGCCGAGTGTATCCCCCGTCATGGTAGGCGCGGACGCCGCCTCGCCCCAGCCTACCGCGCCATCTGCTGCCTCGATGCGCACCAGGATGTTGTGCGCATGGGTCACCGTCTCGGCCGCCATGCGGACGGGCTTGAGGAGCGGCAGCGCCACCGGGATCGCATCGACGCGGCGGATGACGAGCGCAGGGCGGTCGAGCGTGGAGGGAAGATCAGAGAGGGTCATTCGCCTCGATTCTCGTTCGATCGTGAACTTGCCGTTGCTGCCGGAACCGTTAACATGACAAAGTTTCTGGTCATATTGGATGGGTCATGGCGATCGTAAATGTAGCTCAGGCGAACGCTCGGTTGAGCGAACTGTTGGACAAGACCGAGGCGGGTGAAGACGTCATCACCCGTCACGGGCGCGCCGTGGCCCATCTCCATTCTACCTCGCGTCAGAAGCATCCGCTGATGCTGGATGACCTTGCTGCCTTCCGCGCGACGATGCCGTCGCTGCGGCGGCCCAGCGTCGAATTGCTCCGCGAGATGCGAGACGAAGGTGCTCGAAGGGTCTCACCAGAGGAGCGCTCATGACCAAGCTTTTCCGAATCTCCATCATCTGCTGCATAGTCGCCCTCGCCCTCCCCTCCGGCGCGTCGGCGCAAAGCTGCGCCACGGGGCCGGCTACGGTGCAGATACTTGGGTCCGGCGGCCCCGCCATCAACCGGGAGCGGGCGTCAGCGAGCTATGTGCTGTGGGTCGGCGGCCAAGCAAAAATGCTGGTCGACATGGGCGGCGGGACCTATCTGCGCTTCGGCCAGTCGGGGGCCAAGTTGAGCGATCTCGCGTTGGCCGGCATCAGCCATCTGCATCCCGACCACGTCTCCGACCTGCCGGCGCTCCTGTGGCTGAGCCGTCAGGCGCGCAACGAGACGCTGCCCATCGTGGGGCCGAGCGGCAACGACGTGGCGCCGGATTTTCCGACGTTCCTGGCGCGCCTGTTCGACGAGAAGAACGGCGCGTTTCAGGTGCTGGGCGCTACGCTCGGCGCGTCACGGGGTAACGGCGTGCGTCTTGATGTCAGCGTCGTCGACGTGGCTAAGCCGGAGCCATCGACGGTATTCAAAGGGAGCGACCTGACCGTGACCGCGTTGGGAATTCCGCATGCGAATATGCCGACCCTCGCCTACCGCGTCGAAACGCCGGCCGGGTCGGTCGTCTTCAGTTCCGATCAGAACGGCACAAATCCGAAATTCGTCGATTTCGCCCGCAACGCCAATGTGCTGATCATGCACCTCGCCATCGCGGCCGGAGCCACCAGTCCCCTTCACGCGGCGCCAGCCGTCGTCGGGCGCATCGCCCGCGAGGCGGGCGTTGGACGTTTGATCGTCAGCCACATCGGCCAGTTCGATCTCGACGCCGCTATCGGCGAGCTCAAGCAGTCTTATGCGGGGCCGTTGACCATCGGGGCTGATCTGCAGTGCACGCCGATAGCGCGGTGACGGCGGCTGAAGCAACCGTAGCTCAGGTTGAGCGCCAGCGAAACCCGGGAGCGGCATTGCCTCGCTGATAGGCCGGCCCCGGATTTCGCTGCGCTCAATCCGGGCTACGAGCTATGGCAAAACGTTGACCGCAGCCGGGCTGGCCTCGGGCAAAGAGGCGGCGTCAGCAGACATTCGTCGGGCTATTGACACGCGGCGACCCAGCATCTCTATTCTTGCCAGGCCTTAAGGCCGCGCCCAGGCCAATAATCAGGCGCATCATCAAGCTGATCAGATAGCGAACCTGAGCGGATTCAATCTATCGCCGCTAATCAAGGCGGATTGGCGTACTGCTCACTGCGACGGGGCTCCGCGATAGAACCGGTCGCAAGCGTGGGAGGACAAATTGATCAGATCGACATTGATCGCATCGCCCATCCGCGGTAGCTCGCCCACTCTCACCTCCAGGGCGGCGATCATGCTTGGCGTCGCCCTGGCAGCGGCTCCGACAGCGGCACTTGCGGACGCGCAGGTTCGGGGCAGTCCGGAGGCCGTCACCATCGAGGCGAGAAATACCTCGGTCGAAGAAATTCTTAAGGCCCTGAGCGGCACATTCGATGTGCATTATCGCTCGGCGGCCAATCTCCAGATGCGGGTCACCGGAAATTATGAGGGTTCGCTTCAGAGGGTGATGAAACGTATCCTGGATGGCTACAGCTATTTTGTGAAGAGCGGTGACGGCAGAATAGATCTCACCGTGCTGGACGCGCCTGGAACTGCTCCGAGCGGCGCATCGGCCCCGTTCCGGGTTGTTGGACTACCGGCGGACACCGTGCCGCCGCAGCCCCCGCCTGCCATCGCAGCTGTTGAACAATCCGTGACCCCTCCCTCCCCGGCCGCGCCTTCGACCGCAGCGCCGTCCTCGTTCGAGATTGCCGGATCCCCACCTCCCCCGCGAGCGGAGGGTAAGGTTCCGGCGCGACCTTCACCGGCAATCGCTATCGTCCAACCGCCCAGATCCCCCGCCTCTCCGGCGGCACCTTCATCTCGCAGACGCGACCACCTCCTCGTTGCCGGCGGGACAGAGTCGCGGCCGTCGCCGCCGCGCAAAATCAAAATAGCGAGCAGTTCCGGCCACTGGAGGAAGAGCAAGCACCACGTCCTGCGCACGCGCCTCGCCCATAGCGCGATTGCCTGCGCCCGCCGCGTCCGTTCGTTCGGCTCGCCGATCATGATGCCGGTCTCGTCCTCTTATTGGCTAGCCAGGGAGCCGCTTTACCTGCGATCGGTCGCGACTTGCGCGCCGCGACGGCACGCGCGAATTCAACAGGATTGAAGATCGGCTGCCGGTGCCGCACTAAGCGTGCCTGCAAAGCCACGCCGGCAAGCTTTATCATTTCGGCCGCTGCCCCATATAGGGGTCGGCGCCGCCGACTTCCAATGCTTTGCGCAGAGCCCGGCGCACCGACGCGTACCCGCAGGAGAGCATCCATGTCCGAAACCATGACGGCGAAACGGCACAAGCGCGGCGGCATGTATTTTGAGGATTTTGCCGAGGGGCAGATCTTCGAGCACCGCTACTACCGGACCGTGACGCAGATGGACAACATGCTGTTTTCCAACATGACGCTCAATCCGCAGCCGCTGCACATCGACCGGCATTTTTGCGAGCAGGAAACCGAATGGGGCCAGCCGATCATGAACTCGCTGTTCACGCTGGGCCTGATGATCGGCATGTCGGTGTCGGACATCACCACCGGCACGACCATCGCAAATCTCGGCATGAGCGAGGTGCGCTTTCCCCATCCGGTGTTCGAGGGCGACACGCTGCATGCCACCACCGAGGTCGCCGGCAAGCGCGTCTCCAAGTCGCGCACCGGCGCCGGCATCGTCGAGCTGATCCACCGCTGCTACAACCACGACGACAAGCTCGTCGCCGAATGCCGGCGCAGCGCCTTTATTCTGATGCGGCCGGCCTGATGCGGTCGCTGCTGTTCGTTCCGGCGGACTCTCCGGGCAAGCTCGGCAAGGCACTAGGCTGCGGCGCCGACGCCCTCATCATGGATTTGGAGGATTCCGTTGCGCCGGAGCGCAAGGAGGCCGCACGCGCCGGGGCGGCAGCCTTTCTGGCGCAGACCTTGCCGGTGCCAGGGCGGCCGCTTCTCATCGTGCGCGTCAACGGGCTGGCCACCTCCCTGATCGACGCCGATCTTGATGCCGTGGTGCCGGCGCACCCGGACGCCATCATGCTGCCCAAGGCGGAAGGCGGCGCTTCAGTCGTTCACGCAGACGCCAAGCTTTGCGCGCGCGAAGCGCTCAATGGGCTCGCCGAGGGCACCATCCGCATCGTGGCAATCGCCACCGAGACCGCGCCGGCGCTGTTTGTCGCCGGCACCTACCGGGGCTCGAGCCCGCGCCTCGCCGCCCTCACCTGGGGCGCCGAGGACTTGTCGACCGAGCTCGGCGCCGAGACGAACCGCGACGCGCAGGGGAGATTTCTCGATCCCTACCGGCTTGCCCGCACGCTGTGCATCGCGGCGGCGGCCGCCGCCAACGTGCCGGCGCTGGACACCGTCTACGTGGATTTTCGCAATGACGCGGGCCTGCGCCGCGAATGCGAGGAGGCCCGCCGTGACGGCTTCACCGGCAAGATGGCGATCCACCCCGGACAGGTCGCAACCATTAACGATGTATTCACGCCCGGACCGGTGGCGATCGCCAGGGCGCAAGCGATCGTCGCGGCGTTCGCCGCGGCTCCCGGCGCAGGCGTGATCGGCATCGACGGGGTGATGTATGACCGCCCGCACCTTGCGAAAGCGGAACGGCTGCTGGAGCGCGCCAAGGCTGCGGGGATGATGGCGTAGCCGGTAGGGTGGGCAAAGGCGCATCGCGCCGGGTGGGGTTATTGGCACGGACCGTCATGCGCCTTTGCCCACTCTACGACGCTACGTGCTGGGCCGGCGCTCCATGCGGGCTACCTGCCGTACACCTTTGCGGGATCAAACACCCGTTCGTCATCACGGAAGGCAAGGGTCAGCGGCGCATCGGGCCGGCCGCGCACGACGGCACGATAGAAGCATGATCGCCGCCCCGTGTGGCAGGCGCCGGGGCCGGCCTCATCGACCTTGAGCCACAGCACGTCCTGGTCGCAATCGACGCGTATCTCGGCGACATGCATCGCGTGGCCGGAGGTCTCGCCTTTCCTCCAAAGCTTCTCACGCGAGCGGCTGTAGAACCAGGCCTCGCCGGTTAAGATCGTTCGCTCCAGCGCCTGCGCATTCATGTGCGCGACCATCAGCAGCGCGCCAGTCTGGCTGTCGGTAACGACGCAGGCAATGAGACCGCCCGCGTCGAATTTCGGCGCGAAGGTCTGCCCCTCCTCGATCTCCTGCGCGGAGCCCCGCGGTGAGAAAAGCGGTGAGGCGGGAGGCGTCACCGTGCTGCGTCCGTCACCAGCGAAACGAAACGAACCTGCTGGGCAGGATCGTCCCGAAACAGGCCGATGAACTTGGTAGTTACCGTGGACGAGCCGTGTTTCTCGACACCGCGCAGCGACATGCAGGTGTGCTCGGCCTCAACCATCACGGCGACGCCGCGCGGCTTGAGCACTTCGTCGATTGCCAATGCAACTTGAGCCGTCAGGTGCTCTTGGGTCTGCAGACGGCGCGCATAGACGTCGATCAGGCGGGCGAGCTTCGACAGCCCGACGACCCGCGCGACCGGGACATAGGCGACATGTGCCCGGCCGTGGAACGGCATCATGTGGTGCTCGCAATTGGAATGGAAGGGGATGTCCCGCACCAGGACAAACTCGTCATAGTCGCCCATTTCGGCGAAGGTGCGATCGAGCACATCGACAGCGCTCTCGCGATAGCCGCCATAGAGTTCATCAAATGCGGAGACGACGCGCTTTGGCGTGTCGATCAGGCCTTCCCGTGCGGGGTCGTCGCCGATGTAGGCGATGAGCGTACGCACCGCTGCCTCGGCCTCGCCGCGCGATGGGCGCGGCACGACGGGTCCCGGCGCATCATGAATGCTGACGGGCAAAGGTGTAACGGCAGGCTTCTTGAGGGCAGTGTCCATGACGATCGCTCCGTTCGACCGGAGCCGCGGCAAAGCCGGACCCCGGGGGTGTCACCGTCGCGTCGTCCACGACCCTGCCACCGACCGGCGCTCAAGGCGTTGCGGGACGCCGCATCCCCCACCCTACCCTCCCCCGCTTGCGGGGGAGGGTAGGGTGGGGGTCTGTTCTCGTATTACATGAAAATGGGTGGGCGCGGAATCACGGCTTCTTCTTCCTCCATCCGCCGCCTATATAGTGGTTCTGGACGGCGGCACAATCCGCCCGCGTGGCCTGGAAGTCGCGTTCATGCTCAGCGAGATATATAATAGCAGAATCCTGGAACTGGCTGGAAACATTCCGAGAATCGGGCGCCTGCCGGACCCTGACGCAACCGCCACCGCGCATTCCAAGCTGTGCGGCTCGACCGTTACCATCGATCTCAAGATGAACGGAGAGACGGTGACGGATTTCGCCCATGACGTTAAGGCATGTGCGCTCGGCCAGGCTTCATCGTCCATCATGGCACGCAACATCGTTGGCGCCAAAGCGAGCGAGTTGCGAAAGCTGCGCGAAGAGGTGCGCCGTATGCTCAAAGAAAACGGCGCACCACCTGCGTCCGGGCGCTGGGCCGACATCGCGGTGCTTGAGCCGGTGCGCGACTACAAGGCCCGCCATGCCTCGACCATGCTGACCTTCGACGCCGTCGTATCCGCGATCGATCAGATCGCGGCAAAGCGCGCCATGAAGGAGAATGCGTAGCCCGGATGGAGCTCGTAGGGTGGGTTGAGCGCAGCCCGTAGGGCGCAATAAGCGTAGCGCATTGCGCCGCTTCATCTCAAACACGGCCGCCTATGTCGCTCTCTAGATGCTTCGCATGGGACGGCGCAATGCGCTACGCTTATTGCGCCCTACAGTCGGTTCCCGGATTTCGCTATCGCTCCATCCGGGCTACTGCGCCTGCGCCCGGGTCTCGCCGCGGACGCGCTGAGGCTCCTTGCAACTCTTCTCGACCTCGCGGAAGGCGCGCCCGAAGCCGACATTGCCGACCCGGATTACGGTGCGCGGATTACCGACGCTGTCGGTCTCCAAGGTCATGGAGGCCGGGTTGTCGGAGCCGAGAGCGCGTACAAGCCGCGCCGGCAGCACGGTGGTGGCGACCGATTCCAGCTCCCCGCCGCGCAGCTTCCTTTCCGACGAGGTGATCTTGAGCTGCTGAAGATGATCGTCGAGCACGAGCGCAACCTGGGTGATGCTGCGCGGCAGACCGCGATCCACGAGCCCGGAGCGGAGTTCCCGATAAGTCAGCGTGAAGGTGTCGGGCGTGGCCCCGCAAGCGATAAAGAGGGAGAAGCTTCCGATGCGTTCGCCCTCGAGAGTAAGCGGATGAGTCCGCGCGAGCACCGATTGGCCAGCCCGCAAGATCGCGATCCAGCCGCGGCCGTTGGCTGGAACTTGCGGCGTTTCCTCGTCGGGCAACGTCGGACCCGCGGCAGTCTTGACCACCGTCGCCGTAGCCGGGACCTCGACGTCCAGATCGAGCTTCATGCGCCGCAGCTCCTCGCGGGTCAGCGCCCGCATCGGTTCCCACGGCGGCACCCGCAGCGAGAGCCCAACTAATTCGATGTCACCGCCCATCTCGGTGGTGTATTGCAGGATCGCACCGATATCGCGTTGAACGACGACCAGGTCCTCGGCCGTGTAGTTCGCCGCCACAGCGTCTTCGCGGCGATCGCCGAGCCATATCTGGTGCACCAACACGCGGGCGGCGGGCGGGACGTAGCGCTGCACTCCGCCAAGCAGCACAAAACTGCACATCGATTGGCAGTCTGCGCGCCCGGTCATCTCACCGTATTTTATGGAAGTAGCGGTACGACGCTCGACAACACGGCCAACCGTGGCGGCGAATCCGAACCGCCGGATGGCTCGTCCGAGATCAAGCGCACCGAGGACCGATCCCCCATCGGACTCAAGAACCACCGTGGCGCCCGCTTGCCCCCCCTGTACGGCCTGCAGCGCATTGTCGCGCACGAAGGCGATGAACTGGCGGGCGGTGTCAGCCGTTACCATACCCGAGGCGCCGATCAGCGGCCGGCATGCGGTGGCGCATGTCTCCGGCGAGCCGTCCGCAAATAGGGCGAAACGCATAGGCGACGAATTGGGCGACGAATTATCGGCGCTGCCGGCGACCGGCTCAACAGGAACGGACGGCGTCAGTCCGTCCGTCCATGAGAGCGCAAGCACGAGGCATATCGACGCGAGTGTGCTCGGGAACGAGCGCGACATCCCTGATCCATGCCATCGCGGCATTGGTGCCCTGCCGTAAATGCTTGCTGGCTCCCGTCCCCGCACGCGCGGGGCCCCAGGCGCGAATCACTGTGCGTCCGAATCACTTTGCATCAAGGCGAATAGTCGCTCATCCCGATGCCGCGCGCGACTTGCTTCCCACCGCTCGTCACATGATATCATTCTCCCTGCGACCCGCGCCGCATAACGCCTACGGATAGGGCATCAACAATGTCAGATGCAACACCTAAATTGTGCTCGGCGCGACGCACAAGCATCGCCCAGGATTTGGCGCGCGCACTCGTCGCGGCCTATCGGCTGACGTTGTCGCCGCTCATCGGTTACAACTGCCGCCACCTGCCAAGCTGCTCGCAATATGCCGATGAGGCGATCGAGCGCCACGGTTTCTGGGCCGGCGGCTGGATGACCCTCGCCCGCCTTTTGCGCTGCCACCCGCTCGGAACCTCTGGCCTGGACTTCGTGCCGGGCGCAGCGCCACCGGGCGCCCGTTGGTACCTGCCGTGGCGTTATGGCCGCTGGCGCGGCGTCAATAACCCTCCGCAATGACGAGACGCGCATAGGATCTTCGAGTGTCGTAGGGTGGGCAAAGTCGCCCGCCGCGGCTAACGACCTGTCGCACTGCCTTGCGCGACTTTGCCCACGCGGCCAAACGGGCCTGATCGGACAGCGTGGGCAAAGGCGCAGGAGACAGTCCGTGCCAAAAGCCGTAGCTCTTAGCGATGCGCCTTTGCCCACCCTACAGCCGGTCCCAGTCGACCAGAATCCGCCTAACGGTCCGTCTGGACGAGTTGTTCGAGCCGGAGCGAAGCGTCGGCGGAACCGAGTTGTGCCGCTCGGCGATACCAGTCTTTCGCTTGGGCCGGGTCGGCCTGGAAATTGACGATGCCGAGACGCTTCAGCACGATCGGATCGTAAGTCCCCCCGAGGGCGAGCGCGGCCTGCGGGTCATCGCGTTCGGCCGCCCTGCGTAAAACAAGCCGCGCCGCAGCGACATCGCCGGCGGAGAGATAAGTGCGTGCACGCGCGAGCAAGGCCGCAATTTCGTCGCGCTCAGACGCCGCCGCGGAGGGCGTCTGGGGAGGTAGCGCCGGGACCGGTGTTGCGATGGCCGGCGGCGGGGCCTTGGGCGCCGGAACGAATGCCGCAGGGGGCGGCGCAGTTATTGACGCTGGCGCGGCGGGCGGAGGCATTGGCGCCACGGCCGCGGGCGTCGGCGGCAGGGCGGGCGGAGGCGTCGGCGCAGTGGCCGCGGGCGCCGGCACGGCGGGCGAAGGCGTTGTGACGCGGGACGCAGGTGGGCGAGGCGCGCCCGGCGGACGAGGCGCCAATGTGGCCGGCGGCGTGGCGACGACCCCATCCGTCACGTTATAGTTGGCCACCGCCCATGGAGAACCGCTCGACGGCGCATCGGGCGCCCGTTGGGCCACGGCACTTTCAGCCGCGGACGAAGGCTTCTGTTGTGGCTCAAGCCCCCGGTAAGGGTAGGAGACGAGCGCAACGTCCCCACTGCCCGGCTTGCCCGCAACCGGCGGCGGCGCGCCGCGTGGTGACGTGATCCACAGGAAGCCGAGCGCTCCCACCGCTGCCAAAACCATGACACCGACGAGCCGCGCCACCGCGGCAAAAATCGGGGTTTTCGCTTGGTACAGAGGCGGCTCGGGCGTCTGGTCAGGTGCAGAAGCAAGGCGCGTGCGCAACTCCTTCAAGGCGGCATCGCCCTCGAAAACCACCGGGCGTTTCTTGCGCTTCCACAGCGTATCAGGCGCCGCAGCCGGCGCGGCCACGGGAGCACGGGAAGGCTTGATATCCCAATGAGAAGCGGGTTCCGGGGGAGGCTCAGCGCCCGGCTCAAAAGCAGCATCCGCAAGCGGCAAGGTGTCTCGCGCAGACACTATGTCTCGCGCAGACGCCGCGTCTCGCGCAGACACCGCATCTCGCGCAGACGCCGCGTCTCGCGCCGAGGCGACATCCCGCCCCGTAACCACGTCTCGAGGCGACGTCACGACCCGCGGAGGCTTCAAATCCAGCGGCAATTCCTGCACCGGCGTCGAGCTTCGCACCCTGCTGTCGAGGGCGGTATCGGCACGCCCGGGCCCGGACCCTCGGGCCCAACGCGGCGCATAACCCAACGGCCCGTCGGCCCCGCGAACTGGCGTACTCATGCTCCCCCTCCACGATACTATTACGCGATCACTCCACTCACAGCGATAGCACCAATCACGCGTTGCAAAGCTCGCTGACTTGTAAAACCCGATGCGCTGAAATCCATCATGAAAGGCTGCTTTTCTCTGAAATGATGGAGTTTTCGCTGACAATGCCGGTGCCAAACGACGTCAGACGTATGCCAGAGAAGTCGTCTGGAACCTGCCTTGCCCTCCATGCCGCACGCCACATCCGTGCCGCCAGCACCCCGCTGCCGGCACCTCGCCTCGATGATCATGCGTCAACGGAGCCGCGATGCGTTCTTTCACCCCACACTTTGCGGCAAACCACCCACTTGGTGAAGATACTTTTAAATTTTCCGCAAAAGTTTGCTCGACAGTTTGACGGTAATGTGGTCTTTTCTCGATATCTGGCTACCATTTTTGCCGCATTCGTGCGAGGCCGTCACAATGCTGCAATTTTAGCCGAGCATCAGCGCCTACTTTTCAGCGCATCGCGAAGTCATGCCCAAAGCGCGCCATACCAACTCGGTGTCGTTCTGGTTCTGGTTCCCGCTCTTTGATTCTTCTACTTGTTGATGCAGGTGCACCTGGATCGGGCGCGACAGCCACCAGCTCATCGATACCGGCCGCGACACTTTTTTCAAGCCGCCGCCAAGGGGCGTCTCGAGCGGCGCCTCGAACTGCGGCCACACGCGGATATGTGCCGTGTTAGCGCCGCATCCCGGCATCGCGGTTTCGAGCTGGGCCTCAAGCTGCGCCACTGCGAGCCGACCGCGTGCGGTGCGCGTATTGCTGACCGCCTCAAGCGGGATTATCACGTCCGTCAACAGCGCGGCGTCCGGCGCCTCGGCCGGATTGAGATCAGGATTCTCATCGGGGTCGTTCGAGACGATCAGCACAAACGGCGCGAGCCTGGATTCGATTGCGCGTATCGCCTGCGCGAGTTCAAGCGCGCCGAGCGCGCCGTAATTTTCCATGTAGCCGCCATCGACAATGCGGTCGACGATGTGATGCATGCGATTGCGTATCGAACCAGGCGGCGAGATTATCGGGAAGCGCGCCGAATTGTGCGCCGCGGTGCTGAGCCTCACGTCGTCGAGCGTGCGCGGCGCAAACAGGAATGACAGTTGTTCGCGAATGTAATCCCAAACCCACAGTCGCTGGAACCGACCAATCCAATCGGGCTCGGCGGTATTCTTGAGCATGTCGTGGAACCGTGCCGTCTCAAGAAATATGCGACAATTCGACGGCGGCGAACTGACAGCCGGCTTCACGGCGCTCCGCGATTTGACGAGGAGATCGTTACGGCGATCCATCGCGCCCATGACCGGGCAGTCACCCCCAGGTTTGTAATCAAGCGACAGCGGCGTGGTGACGATGCGTCGCCCGGTCTGCGCCGAGACCCCGTTTAGAACCAGCAACGGAAGCCATCTTTCGTTCTGCGGAATTGCAGCGAGGAATGGGCATCTCAGGTCGGCCGGGCATTTCGCCGGCCAATCGTCGCCGCTCTTCATGACCTCGGCGAAGCGGTCCTCCCACGATTGCTCGAGAATTGTTGCGCGGTCTGCCCACCAGCCGAACTGGAGGCTGTCCCGGAAAATGAGCCCGACCGCATCCGGAGTCAGAAAGTCGCCGGCCATCAGGGCTTCCAGGCAATCTCGCCAGTTGGTGATGACCCTGCCATACCACAGGTCCGGCTTGGGCTCGGCGCACGGCTGTTTCATCGCGGCATCGGCGCTTGCGATGGCTGCTACCGTCATCACTGCGCCGACCGATCCGCCCGAAACGCCGGATATGGCAAACAGCCTGTTGCGAACCGCAAGTGCGTCAATTCGCGGATGGCCGGATTCTGTCGCGTCGAAGAAGTATCCGATGATGCTCGCCGTGAAGAAGCCGGCGCGGCTTGCCCCTCCGGCAGCTGCAACGATCATGGGCCGCGGACAGTCGCCCGGATCGGCGGTGCAGCCGTTGATCTCCATCCATGAGTGGACCGCATCATTGAGCCTCAGTTCGGTTTTGACGACCTTTCCGGCTGTTGCAGTCGCATCGATGCGGCGAACCGAATGATTGTCGCCGAACAGGAAGGTCAGACCCGCCGCCGCTACCGCGAGCGCAACGATGAAAGGCGCCTTGTATTGCCGGCCGAGCGCCGACACGAACGAAAGAAACGGCAACCACGCTCCAAGGATGATCGGAACCGCAACTCCGCGCGGGAACCATGCGGCGACCCGACCGGGATCGATGGCAATGATGCCGGCGCAAAAGAGGAAAACCGCAATAAGCAGAAGCGGCCCAAGGTTGCTGCTGTCTGGCGGCGTCTTCAGGCCGACCCACTCCAGTATCCGGGTGACGAACATCGCTTTGGCATCGAGCCGTCGGATAACAGCAGAGTTCGCGACCGCGTGGCGGCCGCATATGTAGATGATGAACAGCACCAAAGCCGCTGCCACGGCCAGCTGGAGCAAGTGCAGCGACAATGCGATAGCGGACAAGAGACCTTGATCGTCGATCACCGGGAGGTTTGCAATCGAATGCTGCGCCGACAACAGCACCGCCCCGAAGGTGAGAATCCCGAGCAGACGTGGGATCCACGTTTCGAGCCGGTTGAGCAATGGCGATCGTCGCGAATCTGCGTGCGCGCGAAATCGCGCATCGGTGTCGAGCAAGAGCCGGGCCGCATAGTGGGTGGTTGCGGCCCAGACGAAAAACAGGAGCACCATGTAGAGCGCAATACGCCAAGGACTCTCGATCAGCTCGACCAGAAGGTCCTGGGCTTGCGGCACCAAGACGAGCAACGTGATGCCTGCCAGGAGGGCTCCGAGCGGCACCCGAACGACCCAAAGAATGAGCGCAAGATCAAGAATATTGCCCCACATGGCGCACGACCCCCGACGTGAGCTCAAAAAGCGCGCCGCAACCCTACGACGCAATATTGCCTATTGCAATCGGATTGAGTTCTTAGTCAGGGGACATTCGATCGCGGGCCCGCTGGCCCTTTCTGGCGCAAAAGCCGTTTCCTTCTCCCCTGATTTCCGCTAAATACCCTTCCCGAATTGCGCTTACCTGCGTTCGTAGGCAGCGAGTGATATTCTGCTATCAAAAGTCATATTTTATTGGCACTTCCTGAACGATCTCGTCGCTACCGCCAACGATATCGCCAACGAAACGCCCCCGTACCATCTTCAACCTTTGATCGCCCTCCACCCCGCGTTCGTGATCCGGATCCGGACGACTTCGACCGGCTTGCCGCCAGCCTTGACGGTCTCACGTTCTGCTGTTGCAAGCCCGAACCGGACGAGACCGACAAGCATTTGCCGCTTGAAGCCGTGGCCATGGACAAGCAGTTCCTCGTTGATGCCCTCCGGACTGCTGGCGCGTAGCTCTAGCGCACGGCGGCGCTCAGGAGTGAGGCGCGGTCCCGTCATTGCCGCGGCATCGCGTACAGGCGCCAGGCGTCTGTCTTAAATTCTTTCGCGCCTGCTTCGATAGCGGCACCTTTGTCTGGCGCCTCGACGGTGCCGAGCCAGATGGCCTTCGCGGCGACCTTGTAAAGTGTCCAGGTTTTTGGCTGTTCGGGCTTGCGCGGCATGCCGGCAGTATTGGCCAGGGCGGTCATGCACATTCAACATCGGCTTGTGATCAACCCTCGATCGCCTTCTTACCGTCGTCCGTGATGCGGATGCGCTCAACCGTGATCGTCAGGCCGCGGGGCGCATTCTTGGTCTCCGTCACCACCGTTGCGAGCCCGGCACGTACAAGACCGGCGACCATTTGGGCCGAGAAGCCATGCACCACGACAAGCACTTCCTCGCTGATACCGCGTGGGGCGTCGGCCAGCATTTTGAGGGCACGGCGCTGTTCGCGACTCAGACCCATCGAGGACGTGGGAAGCCTCCTGCGTCGGGGCATGTGAGAGCAGAGAAAGCCGATCAGGCATTCCGTGGGCCGAAAAGTGGCCGTCAGTACGATATTGCGGGAGTGTTGCAATCCGGACACCCCTGGCGGCAAGTGCAGGAGGCGCTGTTACTCTGTCGCGCGGTCACTGAGCAGTTCCGGCAGCTTTGCAAAATCGATCGCCATCTGGCGCGCGCCTCGTCCATCGTCAGGAAGCCGGTGTCGGCGCGCGCGTTCAATCCGCGCTCGACACGGCGGTTCTGGCTTGCGTGGCATGCGGCAAGTATTGGCCAGGCGGCTATGCAACATTCAACCATCAACCGGTCGGGCTCCGGCGCGCCGGACCACGCTTGGGACGGTGGCCCGGCTCAGCATCATCGGTTTGTCGAGGCTTCCGGTCATTGAGGATTTCCACTAATGCCTGGAAATCGCGGGGTGGAACCTTGACCGACGGCACCGGCGGCTTCTTGCGGCGTCTCCCGTTGGGCTGCTTACGCATGTGGAAACAGGATCACGTCCATTGGAGTGGAACTCAACCGGTCTCTTACCATGCCGGCAACAGCGGCAAGTGCTGATACCATGCCATGGCTAGTATTGCTGCCCATGCCAGGCCGAAGCCGACAAATGCGAATGTTTGGACGTTCATCATTGCAGTACTCTCCGCACCCGAGCAGCGCGATCGCATCGAGGTTGTTGGCAGCATTTATGGGTGATCAAAACCAACATTTTCAGCTTGGAATAGTTCCGAGCAGTTCCGGCAATCTTGCGAAATCGACCGCCATTTGTCGCGCCTCGTCGATCGTCATGATTCCGATGTGTCCTGCGCTGCACGGAGCCCGGCCGTAGAACACACCGATTTGCCTCCCGGTGGCGTCCTCGACGGCGAATCCGTTCGGGAGTTCGACGATCCGCCAAGGGGCTGGGAAATTGGTGATCATTTCCCGCGCCCGCGTTTCGGCGCCGACTGCGGCTGATCAGCCAGATAGCCCTTCGCCCGAAGATGCTCGGCAAGCAGCTTCTCGACATAGGACGCCACCGAGCGGCTGTCGTCGGAAGCGGCTTTTTCAGCTGCCGCTTTGACTTGATCGGACACGCGAACCGAGATCGCAGACGTTTTTGCCATGGATGCGGATGTGTGCAGTTGACACTCAAACGGGTCAGGCGCATTGTGCATTCAGTTGCACACAAATGCAACAGCAAGCGGCCGCACCGCCGGGTGGCACCCCAACGGCGCGGCCTACCACCAGCAAACCTTGCAAAGGAAGGTTCACCAATGGCGAACCCGGAAGTTATCACGATTCCGCTAGACCTACCCCGCGACGAAGCCGAGGCTTTTGCCGAGCTTCTCAAGGGGACGTCATACGATGATTGTCTCCGCCGCTCTAATCGCCGCAAGACGTATTCCGACGGCCGCTCTGAGGCCGACGTCATGTGGAGCGGCCTCCGCCTGGTCGAGAACCAATTCGCCGAAGCCGGCTTTTGTCCGCGATAGGGGGGTGTGCGATGGATCCCCTCTATTACACCGCGCCTCTGATCTTCGTCGGCGCTATCACCGACACGATCTACCGCGACCCCGAGGCGGTTCTTGCCTCACAAGCCATGTTCGCCGTTCTTGCAGCGCTTGGCCATGCCGTCGTGCTTCGCCTTCGTAAAGGGAGGGCCGCATAATGGTCGCCCTGACGAGAACCTATCGTGGCACGTTGCTGGTTACCTTTTCCCCGGACGGCGAGGAGCCCGAACAGGAACTCGCGCCCACCGGCGAGCGAGCGCTGAAGACGGCGCTCCTGATGCTGGCGAAGCGCGATGCACTGCGCGACGGCGACAGCCTGACCGTGCAGGCCGCCGATGTCTGAGGCGATTATCACGGAACTCCGACCCTCGCCTGAAAAAGGGGAGGGAACGCTTCGTCCCAAGCGAAGGACGTGACGGCTGCCGAGTGGAGGCGATACCGCAGGCGCAAGCGACGCGTCACGCCAACTGTCACGCTTCCTGCCTCTATAACGCCGAAAAATGCAAAGCAATCCAAAGCAGTTACGCCGATTGCTGGGGGCCGCTCGCGTGCCATACGGCCTACGTGGCTGCAATCGCCCTTGCCGGCGCCGCGGCGTGGTTCTCTGCGGCGTGTCAGGGCGCTGCAAAGATCGTTATCGTTGGATCTTCGAGCGGCGCGGCGCCCAGTGCGACGGACGCGATGGCCAACCCGGTCAAGGCAATCGTGGCACACACCACGAAAGCATCGGGGCGATTTCGGCGAGTGTGCGGTGGAGTGCGAAGGTATGTCGCTTGGGTCACCTCGGCGATTGATGCGAGGCCTAATGCTGCTGCCATTGTCAATGCCAGGGCGTACGCCTCGGAGATCGATGGGGTGCGCGTAAACAGGACCATGTTTCTCTCCCGTTGCTCCGGGACTTGGCCGAGTATGGGCGGGGCGGGCGCTTTAGAATGTGAGCCAGGTCACACGGTCGGGACCGAATTATTTTTTGCCGCATGCCGCATCGGCCTCGCGCCACGTCCTGATCTTGGTGCGTTGCGCCACCCGATAGGTTCACATCAGGTTCAATGGAGGCATGTGCTGCAATAACGCCTCCAGATGGTGGCGTGTCCGCGTACAACGTCGTGAACATGCTGCCGAGTGATCCTCATTCAAAGTTCATGGTGATTACTCACCGGAGCCGGAGGAAGCCGCCTTTCGTTTTGCGCTGGATGATCTAGAGTAAGAACGGCATGCGCGTCATAGACCGAGAAGCCCTGGAGTCGACCATGCTTGCCGAGCTGCGTACGGCCTGGGCGACCTTGCGCGGGCGCCACCCCGGCGAGCGTTTCTATTCCTTCGGCCTCTACACGACCGACCTGGTCGACTACCTGATGGTCACCGCGAGCACGGAGGAGGGGCTATCGGAGGTCACAGAGCGCTATGTGACCCGGACCGGCAGAGACGCAACCGCGCAGCGCGCGGCCCTGCGCTGGAGCCCGGCCGATTCGCCGCTGCACGCCGAGGGCGAGGCGCTGCTGGCGGAGAGCGATCGGTTGCGCTGCGCGGGGCCCGACCCCTACGACGACACGCCCGAGGCCGGCGAAGCCATCTCGCTGCTGTTCGACGTCGCGATCCGATCGTTGCAGCAGCTCGATCGCGAGGGGACCTTCGGCGAGGGGCTGGAGCGCGCGCAGCTGGTGCTAGGCATCTGGAAGGGCGATCAATCCGACGACGAGCGGGCCGAGTTCGCGAGTCTGCTCAACCCGCGCCCGGTCGCAGAACGTTTTACACGCGAGATCGCCGAGCAGAGCCGCGCCTTCCTCACGGCCGACGCAGGACGCGGGTGACCTCAGCGGCGCGCGCGCCGTCCCTGCTGAGCAGATTCTTGACGAAGTCGACCGGGCCCAAGATGGCACACGCGCTCGCTGATCGCCTAGAGCGGAATCAGCGTCCGCAGAGCGACCAGGCCATGGCCGCGAAGCTGATCAGGGGCTGCTTGACGGCAGCGCCGCCGGCGACATCAAGCCGACATCGCGCCCTTATTTTCGTTTTGCCGGTGGCTTGGCGACTTCACGCGGCGACGGGAAGAACATCAGCTGCCCGCTGATAAGGAGGCGCCGCGATCATATGTGCCAAGAGATGCCGGCGCGAGGCGTCGGCTTCAATTGTTTCGTCGGAGATCAAACCCATGCTTGGGATGTACAAACTCTTGATGCGTATGTTCGGCCGTCCCAAGGGCGCCCTGGGACAGCTGGGCGGGGTCATCATGGCGCGCGTGAACCGGGATGCCGCAGCGCAAGTCATCGAGGTGCTCGACGTTCGCCTGGACGACAAGGTCCTGGAGGTCGGGTTCGGGCCCGGTGTCGCCATTCAAATGCTGTTGCATCGCGTTCCCGCCGGATCCGTCGCCGGCGTCGATCAGTCACAAGAAATGGTCAGGCAGGCGGCGGCCCGCAACGCCGACGCGTTGCGAAGCCGCAGGGCGGACCTGCGCTACGGTTCAGTCGAAAGGTTACCGTTCGCAGACGAGACGTTCGATAAGGCGCTCGCGATCAATTCTATGCAGGCGTGGCCGGATGCGCGCGCCGGACTGCGGGAGATACGGCGCGTGCTCAAACATGGTGGCCCCCATCGGCGCAAACGACCGCGCAAGCCGTGCATCGGCATGATGCTGCATCAGGACGCCAGCCCGTTTGCGTGGCTTGAAGGGGCTGGAGACCTTGATCTGGTGGTGACGCTGGACGACGCCACCGGCGAGATTTACTCGGCGTTTCTGGTTGAGGAGGAAGGGACTGTTTCGACGTTGCGCGCACTCTTGAGGTGTTCGCCGCCAAGGGCCTGCCATCGAGCCTCTACACCGACCGCGGCAGTCACTATTTTTCGCGCCGGGGCGTCCACCGCTTCCAAACCGGCCGCGGCTTTACAACCCGAAGCGGACAAATGATGTGCTACCAAGACCGGACAACTTGATTAGCTACCGACACAAATTGCGCGCGCGGTCCGGGCTTTTCTGAGGCTGCCTCACGTGTCACCCCCTTGACTGGCAGTTCTTGCTTCGTTCTTATGCGGCCGATTATTCGTCAGTTTGAGGGGCTGACATGAGGAAAGCAGCATTTCTAGCTAACTGGTAGATAGGACGGGTGCGGGACACCGGCAACACCCAAAGAGCGACAACCTTACCCACGGTTGGCATTGGATACAGGAGACCGATCAGGGTTGGGAGTGCGTCCCGTTGGTACCCGGCAAGGCCCAGCACTTCCAAACTCCTCAGCAAGCCATTGACCACGCCACAGCCCGTGGTTTTGAGATTTACGATCACCCCGAGTTGAATACTAAGTTTGCAATAATTCCTTAAGGGCCTCACATCCGGCGAACAGCGATTAGACGCTTCACGTCGTTTCCCGACGCCTCGGCCATTTCCCGACAAGCCCCTTCGGCAGTGACAGCCTGCACCCATCCAACCAGTCGGGCCGGGCTATTCCGGATCGAGTATACCTCCCAGTCGTGCGTGGGCTCAGGGTCTGGCTGGCGTAGCATTAATCACCGTGTAGTGCGCCGCCCCCTCCCCCTGCCTCATCTTGGGGAATTGTTCATGGGATTTTCTCGTGAGTGGATGACAAGGAAATGTCAATGTGCAACCAACTGGTCTTCTATGCCCTGGCCCCGCGGGCTCAACGCCTGATCTTCCAAATAGTGCCATTAATGAGGGCGAAGGTGCCAAACACACCCGATTAATCAAGAACAGATGTGAGCCAATTAAAGGTGATCGGGAACTAAGCCACTAGCCCCCGCGCAGCCCCACCGGCGACCATAAACGACCAGCAAGGTAGACTCGCCAGGTTGCCGGCAGAACAATAGGCGTCATCATAATCTCATCTCAGGCATGATACCCCTCGGGCATGAACGCGTGTTGGTTGTGGGGAAGCAATGCGTGCCAGGGTCACCATAGAATACGATCTGTCCGAAGGGGACCGCGTAGCGCTTCAGGAGCGAGAGGAGCGGAGATGGGTAACGTCCGAGACCTTGCTTGCCCTGCCTTCGGCGATCGTGAAGGTTGAGCTGCTTAACAGACCATCGTTAGGCCCGCCTTCTCAGGCCAGGCCGCTCCCCAATCAGTCTGCGCAATAAATAATCTAGGCCACCACAGCCAGCATTGTTGCTACCGGGGCCATCACCACCCTAACCCGATAATGGCTATGATGCCCACCAAGACGAGCAGGCGGATACGAGCATCGCTAATCATTGCCGGACCCTCCGCTCACCCGCGCTGCAAACAACCTTCCGGGGACTAGCCGGTTCCCAGCACGACATCCGCGGGACCGGTACCGCCAGCCGACCAGTTGTCGCCGGCAGCGTGGCGCGTCATCACAACGCGCGCCACCGCGGGCGATTGACAGCTACTTACTTGCCGCTGAGCAATTAGGCGCAGTCATCTCGCTGGATGAACACAAATATGGGTACGCACATACTGGCCAGCGTCACCAATTCGCATTCGCACCGTAACGAACTCGACAAAATGACCTGACAAAAAATGGACAATGCAGGTAGATTCAAGCCGTTGGACCATATTAACAAAATCGCAGAACTCATCCGCTCTCTTACCTACGGCGAAATGATAGAACTCGCGTCCGAATTGCGGAAAACGGCGGGAGAGACGGTACAGATCGACAAGATCGCAGAACTCATCCGCTCCCTCACCTACGGCGAAATGATCGAACTCGCCTTCGGATTGCGGGAAGCGGCGGGAGAGATGGAAATCACGGCAGGAACTCTTCCGATAATTCTTCACCGATGGGCGTGTGAACACCAAAGGTAGACGCGAGGCACCCAGTGGCTGGATGACGGCGCTCGCATCCGATTAGAACTGTCCATCGATGGTCTGAAGTACGAACAATGCAGGATCCGGCAACGCGGATTTCCTCGGCGGAATTAGCGGCTGAGACAACCCTGCCAACTCAAGTTTTTTTCGAACAGTTGCAGTGGTCAGCCGTCATTGGAATCGACCCTAGGAGCGTCCACCTTGGATTAATCGGAACGTGATCCGATCAAGGTCTTCAACGTTCCGCTGACCTAAGCAGACTCCGGCAGTCTGGCCAACGGATCAAGGTTGTGATTGCGTCTTTGCAGTGATTCGCGGGGGCGTGGCATGGCGGGCAAATCTCCATTGAAGGCAAGCGCAGAACAGAAGCTGGGGTTGGAAACTCTCG